>Ga0325403_1002999_pt1 | contig 15212 bp, 16 predicted proteins | sample PopdelMetagenome_19_FD_205665 | JGI IMG/M metagenome (GOLD analysis project Ga0325403, IMG submission 205665) | Populus deltoides microbial communities from Bellville, Georgia, United States - Xylem-PdKOR-R4 | ecosystem: Host-associated > Plants > Phyllosphere > Stem > Wood/Secondary xylem...
TGAGGGACTTGGCAGTTTAAAGAAAGGAAAGACTTTGTTAAGCTTCCTACTGAAAGACAAACACTTTCCAAGCCATTCAGGGGAAGAAGAAGAGAAACTACACCTCTCAGTTCTGTACATTCTTTTCATCTATCTAATGATCATGAAAGATTAACTTCCTGGGATTCCACTCCCTAAATGAATATGCATTCTCAAGGGTGAACAACTTGCAACTCTATCCAAACTTCACAAGCAAAAATAGAATAAAGTCTTGATCTCACAAATATATGGTCTTGAGCTCTACTCGTACATGTTCATACACGAAGAGGCATGGAATGACGAATACGTAATGATATTCTTCATGTGAAAACTGAATAATCATAAGAGACCATACCTGTTTTGCTGTAGACCAAGGTGGTCTTATGGAACCAAAAATCTACATCAAAAGGGAGAAGAATTAACGATCTGCCACTAGAGGGATGAAGATGTCGTCTGTCCCGTTGCACCCACCGAATCAACTTTTCTACTGTGGTTTCTTGCCCTCTCTGTTCTTCCCTCTGGTGATCCTCCTTTTTTTTCTTTTTTGCGTTCCTTTTATAGGCGGGTGTTAATCCTTTTAAGAAAGGGGAAAAAATCACTGCCTTTGTTAGTATCAAATCCTTGATGATAGCCCTGGAAATCAGCTTAGGTATTGGCCATTGATTCCTCTTAGCTTGATTCATCGAGAGAGTATCAAATTTTGAAAAATGGATCTTGCATAAGAATGGAAAGGCTGGGCTATAGTTCTTGATGAAAAGCTGACTGAGAGGGTATGTTTGACTCAAAATCTGTAGTAGATCCTCAGAATTAAAACCTGATTTCTTGTGCTACGATTGTAGAGGACACGTTTCTTTTGTTTTTGTGCCACCAAGAGATTCAATTAGGATCAAGATCAAGCTCTAATGTTGCATGAGAGTCAGTTGTTCCAACGTCTTTTAATGCCCTGAATTTCTGAAGAATTTAGAACAAAACGGCGTCGTTTCCTTAAAATATTCATCATCTGTTCTTCCCTCTTTCTATCAAAACGCATTGTTTCACTTTCACTTAATGTGAAACAGCGTCGTTTTCAGCCTTAATTATTATTAGGTTTTTCTAATTAAAATCAAATTAAACTTCTTATTTGTCCCTGCGTTTTAGCGTCATTTGTACTTCAGTCCTTGGCCTTTGGATTTTCCTAATTCAGGTCAATTTCACCTCTTTCTTCTTAATTTCTTTCAATTTCACCCTTAACCAAATTACAATATGTCCTATGATTTCTCCCTCTCTTTCATTTCTGTTTTGGTTCTTCAATTTTTCATTTTTAAATCAAACTAACTCTCAATTTCAATTTTCTTCTTCGATTAGACCCATATTGATCTTCTAAATTGGCAATTATTTTCAAACTCATCTTTGAATTTCATTTTCTTTTAATCTTAACCAAATTAAATCAAATTAAGCCCTTTAATCAATTTCTTCTTCAATTAAGCCCTCAATTGTAGCCCAAAAATTCTCAAACTTAATTTTTGCTATAATACTCAATTATTGGTCCAATTTCAATCTCAGTTATGTATTTTTATTATTTTTTAACATACAAAAATTAAATAAAAAAGCAAAAATAATGACATGATTAAAATTAATTAAATTTACTGAAAAGATATATTTTTTGAATTTTTTTAATTTATTAAAATATAAAAAAATAAAGGGTCAAAATTAGATTATAACAAAAATAATTAAACTCTACTCTCTCTTGTGGAAACATTAAAAAAAATCAAGAAGAACTCATGCAATCCCTGTACAAAACACCCCCCAGCACGTACTTTTTTGTATTTTTTTAGGTTTTCAAGAATTATACACAAATTTTTCATGCATATAATTATATTTTTCTCTTTATGTTCATTACTTTCTTCTCTTACATTTACCGAATTAATCATCGGAATATCCCCTGTCCTACCAGGAGACTGATGTTTCAAGAACAAACCATGGCCTGCGATACTATTCCCGGCCTGCCGTGTTCAAGTATATGGTTCCTTGACTGAAATTTTAAACAGAACTAAACGACGCCGTAGCTGGTTGGTGATCACTTCCATTGCACTCTATATATACTCCAAGCAGAAGTAAATGATGTCCCCATGGCTAGTTGGAAATAGATTTCAAGGACAATTTGTCATGAACGTGAGACACAAATATTGATTTTCTATGCTAGCTTCTTTAAAGTAGGATTATTCCAAAAGGAAAAGGCAAAGCAACGAATAATTTACTTTCTTCTTTTTTGCTTGTTCATTTTAGAAGCAAGAAGGTGAATCTCGATTTCAAGCTTCAATATTATGGTTTAACAAATGCAATACATTTTTATAATGATCAATTAAGTTCCTGAGCTATAAAAAAAAAGAGTAATTAATAATATATGCTTCTAAAAACGGATTAATTCGAAAATATCCCCACAAAAGGGGAGCTCATCAGCAAGAATTCACCAGAAAAGAATAGTGTATTTTAAGAGATCAATACAAAGTATTATTTAATTTTTTGAAATTAAAGAAATAAAAAGGTAAGATGGGTGGAAAACTATATAGCTAGTTAGTGATCATAACTCTCCAATAAATTAAGGACAAGTTCAAGATTCTAACTCTACCACAAGTAAAGATGATGGATAATCCAGATGCAGTCATGAAATCAATAGCTTCTGTCTACAGTTTTGGAAAAGGGGAGATAGCTTTCACATTTTTCATGAGTACTGAGGATATTATACCTTGCTCTCCATTCGTCTGCAGGTACTCCAATAGGGCATATCTGCGTAATCTTCAAGATAGCAGAATTCTGATATAAAGGAGAAGGTTGTTGTTGAGGATTGGAATAGCAAATTTTCTTCGTTTTTTTTTTTTTTGGTTTCAAGGAAAACATTAACCACTCTCTTCTTCATGCTGCCCTTGATGTCTTCCCGTACTACTGAAATCGATCCTAAACAGAAAATAAACGGAGACTTGTACTGTGCTCTCATGGAAGGAAACACGAAGAGCGTTGCAGATCTCTGCCTGAGGCTTCAGGATCATGCATTGCACGTAATAACAGTAACCGACGATACAGTACTTCACATGGCTACATATGCCAAAGAAGCATCCTTGGTAGAACAATTACTAGATGAGTTGCCTGATCATCATCTCGACAAGTTGACTCGCCAAAATGGTGTAGGAAACACAATCCTCCATGAGACTGCCACAAGCAACCATACTGTAGCTGTTGCACGTAAACTTCTGAAGAAAGCCCCTGGATTGTTAGGCATGCGCAACCACAATGGGGAGACGGCTCTCTTTCGTGCGGCCCGGTATGGAAAAACTGATATGTTCGACTTTCTAGCTGCTAAAGTCCCTGGATATGATGAATCTGGTTTGCAATTCTATGTACAGAGAAGTGATAAAACCACTATCCTTCACATGGCCATTCTTTCTCTGCATTTTGGTAAGCATTGTCAATTATAAATTCATTTCTTCCCCCCATCTGCAAGTCAATTTTGTTTCAACATATGAAGTTGATATTCTGATGCTGAATCGTTTTACTTACGTTGGACTATAGATTTGGCATACCAAATTGCATCGAAGTACGAACATTTAATTGGTCAAAGAGATGGTGATGGTATGACTGGTCTTCAGATTTTATCATGCAACCCATCAGTTTTTAAACAAGAGCCTGAAGATGGATTCATTAAGTTAGGTATGGAAGTATGATTATTGCACTTCTCATCTATAAATTCTTGGATTTTGTATTATAGCTTCCTTTCTTTTTCTGTCAGTCCTCTTAACAATCATGTAACTTGCCTTGTTTCTGCATAATAAACTCGTCCTCACATGACAGAATTTATATGCAATAAACAATTTCCAATTAACTCATTTCCTTGAAAGCTAAATCTTGTGGAAGTTCAACATGGAGGAAAAAGGTTCAAAAGCAAAAAAAAAAGTATAAATCAGCTGTGAAGCTTGCCAAGTTTTTAGTCAGAAAAGATACCTCCTGGGAGTGTATTTCTTCTGGCATCGACGTGATGAAGCCTAAAATTCATAAGTACGGAGAAAAGGGAGGGCAAGAACGGCAAGAAGTACATTTGTATAATACAATTCCAGACCAAATGGAGAGTCGTGCAGAAACTCCTTTGATTTTGGCTACAAAGTCGGGCTGTGTGGAGATTGTTGAGGAAATACTCAAAGCATATCCCCAGGCAGTTGAACACATTGATGATGATGGGAGAAATGTACTGCATGTAGCAATCAAATACCGCCAACTGAAGATTTTTAAGCTTGTGACACGAATGGAAGTGCCTATGAAGAGGCTGGGAAGGAAGATTGATAAGGATGGGAATTCCATTCTACACAACGTCGGAAAGAAATCGAAGGATGTTGTATCTGATGAGAAGATGGAAGGTCCTGCATTCCTATTACAGGAAGAGTTACTCTGGTTTGAGGTGCACTTTTTAGACTTTTCACTTTTACCTTCCTGCTATGCATACCTATCTTTCACATAATTCACAGGCAAGCAAAATATTTTTTGACTGTCATACTAATCTTGAATCCTGAAGCAGTTTGACTAGACGTGTGGCAATATTACATTCCATTTACACACTTTATAGCGATATGGTAGGCATGAGTTTACATAACAATCCATCTTAAGAAAATAATTTGTGACTGTTTTATAAGAAGAAAGATCTAAAAAAATTAATGGTCTAATGGTATATATTTTTTCTTTTAAAAGTTTTTTGAAAGATATGTTCTCTTTGTTATCCATGTGAGAACGCAGCGCGTCGAAAAAGTCACTCCATCCCATTTCCAGGGTCATCGGAACAGTAAGATGCTCACTGCAGAAGGGTTTTTCTTTACTGCAAACTCTGAACTCCGCAATTTAGCCAAAGAATGGCTAAAGACAACAGCAGAAGGATGTTCTGTGGTAGCAGTTCTCATTGCCACCGTTGCCTTTGCTGCAGCCTACACGGTTCCAGGAGGTCCGAATCAGAGCACTGGTGTTCCTGTCCTCGTCAACAAACCATTCTTTGTGGTTTTCACTGTGGCAGATGTACTCTCCCTTACCTTTGCTTTGACAGCAGTCGTTACCTTCCTCTCTATCCTATCATCGCCGTTTCGATTTAAAGATTTCAAGCATATACTTCCTAATAAGTTGATGATAGGCTTCACATTTCTGTTCTTTTCCGTGGCTATGATGATGGTAGCATTTGGAGCAACAATCCTTCTGATGATATACAGTAAGGAAAGTTGGGAAAAAATTACTCTATATGCAGTCTCCTTTATCCCAGTTAGCATCTCTGCACTAGTTTATTTCCCTCTTTATTCATCACTATCAAAAACCTACAATTACTTGCTCAAGAAGATTCCCCTCATTAAACATATTCTAGCTATACCTTGGAAGATCTCCAAATCTTTGAAATGTTGTTGAGTCGAAACCACTGATACCCACATTCCATGCCCACATGCAATTATCCTACACTAAATCCTTTCCTTTTTCTGAAATGTGATGCCTGGTTACAAGTATGATGTTTATCAGAATTACGTGATTAGCTCTTGGTTTGTGAATTTTAAGGATTCAAAAAATATAATATTCTGATGCGTGCAATAAGTCACCGAGTGTTAGCACATTCTTTACTTTCAAGTGTTTGGGACTGCATTATTTTTAGCAGCAGAACAGTGTGTGGGGGGGTTTACGTATGGCAGGGGAGTGTAGGAAAGTAGACAAGTTGATTGTGTTATTTGCCCTAATGCATCATAAAGGCAAATTAGCTGTTTCTAGTACTTTACCCATCACACACATCATAAACTTCATAATCCAAAGGACAAGAAAGCCAGCAATTCTTGTAACATGGGCGTTTATTTAACTACTGAGTTCTTGATACCGGTCCCCTCTTCTTCCATTCAAGATCAGTGACAGCACTTTTTGCTTGAAACCTGATAAGTTCAATATGCAAAATGATCATGAATCTAGTTATCTAAACTTGGCTAGCAATTCTAAACCCTTAACATCAAAAACTTTGGTGCATTGAAACTTCAAGAGTCATAATTTCCAAGTGAAAAGTTTGTTTACAATTTCTATATATTCTATAAAGTAATGACGGTTCAAGCATTAATTAACTCCATGACTGGGATCTGCGCAGAAACCACCTAGCACTGAATAATTCAACCTCCAACGTAGAAATTTAATGTTGTAAAGTAGTGAATCAAGATCATGAATAACCTTTTAACTATTCTGATTGAGGTTTGTATGGTACTGTTTGAGGTAGCATTACAACATACTTGGTAGGACTGAACCTTCCGAGCTGGTAACCATCCACCCAAGAATGCTGACTAGCAACGCTAACATCTAAAAACTTTATCAATATTGTCCATCATTGGAATTTACAGCATAAAAACAAATTGGTGCAAATTAACATCATGGAAAACTTCAAGTATAATTCGATGATCATACTCTTCAAAGTTCGTTGACATGTAATAACTCAACAGAATTTTTGGTTGGTGTCTCCTGCCTAGTAGGAATCACTTCTGGTGTGCTTGCTGCATTTTCAAGGATTGTGCCAAAGGCTGGGAATCAGTCGTGAATTTGAAGATGTTAAGATGTGTGGCATGAATTAAAAATCCTTGCTATATAAGATCTTTGCATTAAACAATGGAAACTTTATAGGGATATGATTGTTTTGTCTAGGAATGGAATTCTAATAGAATTAAGAATATAAACCAATCATCCATTAGGACTAAAATTTTATTCTCATTTTTTCAATCCTAGTTTAATTCTCAAGTACTATATCATAAATCAAGTGAGTTGGCTAAAATTACCCCAGAATAACTTGGTCTAAAAAAAATTATTCAACAAGTTTTTAAAAATTTTCACAAAGAAGTTATGTTCTCATTTATTTAATCATGGTTTTTAAACATAACCCAGTCAACCGGGGCACATCCATGATCACAAGTCGAGTGGGTTGGTCAGGATTAGCCGGGCAACTAAATTTTTTATTTTACAAATATGTAAAAATAACATTATTTTGGTAAAAAAATTTACAAAAAAAATTCAATGGGTTTTAAGACGGGTTAAAAAAAAACTAAAAAGAATTTAACAAAGAAATTAGGTCTTTATTTTTTTTATTATGTTTTTTATACCCGACATAGGGGTTGACCCCAAGTAGCTCCTAGGTCACAAGTCAAGTAAGTTGACCAGGGTTACCTAAATAAATTGATTTTTTTATTCTAAAAGAATGTCAAAATTATATATTTTTTAGAAAGATTTAACAAATAAAATTAACGAGTTTTGAAAAAATATTGCAAAAAAATTTAGTGCTCATTTATTTTATTGTGGTTTTTAATTAAATTTATTGCATTTATTTTATTAAGGATTTTGCTTCATAATTTTTTTAAATTTATCTTCTATAATGTGTTGTCAGTTTTATAACCGAAGTCGTGAATTTAGAAAGTTAGCTTTAATGAACTTATGTTTTTTTAGCTTATTTTTTTTAAATTTTGTTTTTCAACATTTGGTAGGTTATGAATTAGTCTCTATTATTTTTTTTTCACTTTTCTCTCTTTAGATTATCTCAATTTCATATCCCGAGTTACAGAATCGATAGGTTGACCTGAATTGATTCGAATCTTTTTCTATTCTCACTTTTTTTATATCCTATATGTCATTTTTTTATTAATTGGGTTTATTTATTGTCATTTTTTTTATAAAAAAATATTATTATTTTAGCTAAGGTTATTAGACTGAATAACCAAATACTCTATTTTTTTTTTTTAATCCTAAGTTTCGCATGAAGTTTTTTTTTAACTTAAAAAAAAAAAAAAGAACATCCACGATATAGGAAGGGTCATCTATCTAATATAATACTACACAACCCAACAATCGAGTGGCAAATTCAACGGTTTGATTGAAGTCATTAAATTAATTATAATAACATTGATTAAATCTCATTTTCCAAACAATATTAACAATACGCTCCGAATCATAGAGGAGGTGTTACGTTCACTAAAATCCCGAAGCTGCTCTTGATCGCTTGGAGCATAATCCCATAAAAATCCTTGGAATATCCAGTGGTTTTCCCCCCACCAACGACAGCACAGTGGTTAGGTGAAGTACTCACAACAAACTCAACAAGAGAATCCAGACCGTCCATTTACCCCCAACCAAACCCTGCACCTCGCCACGTGTCCACCAACATAAGCCTGCAATATTTTCATATTGCCCAAAATACCCTCAGATCTGTGGGCCAGGCAGCAACTACCTCTCCGGGTCCCCCCACCCACATGGTCCCTTAATTAGGAAACATTGTTCAAACCAATTACTATGTTTTAATTTCTATCAAATTAAGGCTTCTATTTCGCCTTTTACACTTTTACTTCAACCTATTTACTTATAAATTATCTATAGACACCGACCATAAAAAAAAGTAAAAGGGCTGATTGACAACATATAAACAATCCAAGGACTATGTTGGGGACGGAGATTCCAATGATTCGGGACCGAAACACAAGTATAGGGTCCTTTTAACACACTCTCACTCACTCCCTCTTACAACGTAAAAACAAAAGGAACCTAAACGGAGTGTAGTTAGGTGTAACTACCAAAGATGGCTCCCCCTTCTGTAATCAATGGCGCCGTCGCCGCCTCTTCCGGAAACTCCGCTCCGGCCGCTGGACGCGTCGCTTCCGTTTACAGCGAAGTTCAATCTAGCCGCATTGATCACGCTCTCCCTCTCCCTTCTGTCCTCCAGAACCCTTTCCAAATCGTCGACGGTCCTCCTAGCTCCGCTGCCGGCAATCCTGGTCAGTTTTGTCCCTAGTCTCCTAGATCAATCAATATTATCGTAACTAAACTCTTGGTTAATCAATTAATCTCTAAAGTTTTGATTTTGTTTGGTTTTGTTGTGGTGTGTTTGGCAGATGAGATAGCGAAGCTGTTTCCGAATATGTTTGGGCAGCCATCAGCAATGTTGGTGCCAAACAATGTGGATACTTTGAGCTCAGATCAGAAGTTGAGGATTGGTGTCGTTTTGTCCGGTGGACAAGCACCTGGTGGCCATAATGTTATTTCTGGAATCTACGGTAAGCCATGTTAATGGGTCTGATTGTTGTTTTTATGAGTTGATATTGTTGTGTAGTTTGTGGTTTGTGACTGGTTGGTTGTGGTGGCGGTGTAGATTATTTGCAGGATCGGGCGAAAGGAAGTGTGTTGTATGGATTTAGGGGAGGTCCGGCTGGGATCATGAAGTGCAAATATGTTGAATTGAATGCTGATTATATCTATCCTTACAGAAACCAGGTAAAGTTGTGTTTTTTTATATATTTTTTTATTTGAATGTGGGATTGTTTTGAGTTAGTAAGGTTGTTGATTTTTGTGGTCGAATTTCTTTGGGTGTGTGCATGGATCATTGTTATATGAAGAGGAGTAGTTGGTTTAGATGTTGAATTATTAACTAGGTTGTAATGTTTGGTAGATTAAATGATCAATGCAATTTGAAGGGTGTACTATGTGAAAGTTATCTTAAACATTGTTTTCTTTAGTTATTGAATGTGCATGTTTCTTAAGCGGAACTTAATTTCTGATTTGGTTGTTACTTCTTTTTGTTAGGGTGGTTTCGACATGATTGCCAGTGGAAGAGACAAGATTGAAACACCTGAGCAGGTGCAACTCTTTCTGAACTTGTTTGCAGTGGTGACTTTTTTTTTGTATATTTTCCTAGTCTTTTTTCTTCTTTTTTTGTAAGACTTGATAGGATAAATGGGAATGAATTGCAGTTTAAACAAGCTGAAGAAACAGCTAAGAAACTTGACTTGGATGGGCTTGTTGTTATTGGTGGGGATGACTCAAACACCAATGCTTGCCTCCTTGCTGAAAACTTCAGGTATGCCTTGATGGAAGTTTCTTATTGTACTATTTTTCAAATTGGGGTAGGAATGCTGCTGGATGAGAAGAAAACTTTTTTTTCAACTACCATTAGCCTTATTGATATCACTTTTGTTTCCTTTAATGTTCAATCAGGGGTAAAAATTTGAAAACTCGGGTGATTGGATGCCCAAAAACCATTGATGGTGATTTGAAATGCAAGGAGGTTCCTACCAGTTTTGGATTTGATACTGCTTGCAAGGTGAGTATAAATATTCTTTCCTATTTGAATCAAAATGCTGAGATATCACATTTTCGTTATGTTGTGCATTATGAATCTAGTTGTTGGAATTACTTGATCGTAGTCTTTCATTAAAATTTGCTTGAAAACTGTATGTGGTTGGATGGAAATTCCTTCTTCGAAGCATGGCATCTTATCTCTGTATATAAAACCTTACAGATTACGATTATGCTTGAGCAACACTAATTCAACGTTTCATGAAAACTTGTTACTTTTAACCTTATTTATTTCATTTAATTAACTCTCTTAAAAATGTTAATATATCACAACTTTCATTACACTAATGCAAATTTCCCAAAGCTTGACCCTTTAATTCTGGATTTTGTAGAATCTCAATTTTGCTACTCATGGTCTTAAATTGTATGTAACCATACATTATGCACACATGTTTGTGCAATATATATTTACACACAAGTATGTGCCTCTGTTTGTGTGTGTGTGTGCAGGGATAGTCTTTGCACTTTCCATTGACACCTGCCTTGCCCACCATGCTTGAGTTGTCCCATTTCATTGACATCTTTTCCGCACATTTAATTGTGAAAGGCAATACTACTGACAGTATTATGCTGGACCCTACTGAATTGGTTGCCATATTATTGCTTGTATGCAATTTGCATTTCTGTTTAACAATTTTTGGACATTTACGATTCTATAGCATGTATTGTCACCTTATCTTGCCAGTGTTATCAATATTGTTATAATGGGATGAGGTTGCAACTAATCCTAATTCCATTAATAGTTTGATATCGTTTTTGTTACCAGCTTCACACAATAGAATGTTAATAATATATGTGGTTCATGCAGATATATGCAGAAATGATTGGAAATGTCATGGTTGATGCTCGATCAACTGGAAAATATTATCACTGTAAGTTTGTACATTGATTTTCTTTTTCAAATAAATTCCTATTATCTGTTTTATGAATCCATATTGAAGATAAATATTAATATTAGCTAATTGCATTTGATGAGTGTCCTCAGATATAGAATTGTGCAGATGGCTATTTAAATAATGCTATCATTTTCCCTCAACAAGCACTAGAACATGAACTGCCACTAACTTCTCTATTTTCCCTGTAGTTCCATTATAATTGTTATCCAGATATCTTTATTTTCTTTGCAACTACACAACTGAGAACTGATCCTGTCTTAATTGCAATGGGCTATCAGGAATTTGCTTTTTCCATGCTTGCTCAAATGTGCTCAAGCATGTTATACACATTACTGATTATCCAAGTAATGCCTGCTCATAATCTGTGTTTCCTGCAGTTGTCCGGCTTATGGGACGTGCAGCTTCTCACATTACATTGGAGTGTGCCTTGCAAACTCATCCAAACATCACCATCATTGGAGAAGAGGTGCTTCTTTTAATATGCTTCTTTAGTTTTGAATATTTGACCAGTTGAGTTTGTTAACTGGTAATTTATCAGTATATCATGTTTTGTGCATCTCTGGGGAAAAAAAACTTGGTTCCATTGTTGGTGACTGCTTTGGACTTTGTCAAGTTTGAAGTACCTTGTTTTCCTCCTTTGTTGCATCTAATTATGATCCCCATTTTTTGTTAGTTGACTCTTCCAAAGTAATTCCCTGGCTTAACTCTTTTGTAATTAATGCTCAAGCTGATCTGGGAAAGTTGACATTGTGTGTAGGAAAGCTCTTGGGCCATATCATTTTTGTAATTTCTACTGTTCAGTTATGTTCATTGTAGAAAAGCTTCCCATATACGTTCTCTTACCCTCTTTTATCTTGTTGCAGGTTGCTGCTAAGAAACTGACGCTGAAAAATGTTACAGATTACATAGTAAATGTAATCTGTAAACGTTCTGGTCTTGGATATAATTATGGTGTGATTCTTATTCCTGAAGGTTTAATTGATTTCATTCCTGAGGCAAGTTACCTTTTTGTAACTTTAGTGGCAATGTCAATTTTTTTCCTTTATTTGAACGCAATGTTCATTTTGATTCTACAGCAATCCCCGTTCAATTAATCATGTTTATTGGATGTTTACCTTTTTGTAACTATATTGGCAATGTCAATTTTTCTCTTTATTTGAATGCAATGTTCATTTTGATTCTACAGCTATCCCCATTCAATTTATCATGTTTATTGGATGTTTCTTTTCAGGTTCAGCAGCTTATAGCAGAACTGAATGAGGTTTTGGCCCATGATGTTGTAGATGAAGGTGGGCAATGGAAAAAGAAACTCACAAATCAATCTCTGCAGCTTTTTGAATTTTTACCACCAGCAATTCAAGAACAATTGATGCTTGAAAGAGATCCACATGGAAATGTCCAGGTATTTATTATGTATACCATTTTATGTCTGATTTCAACCATTGTAATTAAGCTGGCATCATTATTCATAACTCTGCTTTTACCTTCAGGTTGCCAAAATTGAGACTGAGAAAATGCTTATTCAAATGGTTGAGACTGAGTTGGAGAAGAGGAAGCAAGAAGGTTCATACAAAGGCCATTTCAAAGGACAGTCCCACTTCTTCGGGTAATTATAACTATTTACTAAAAATCACGTCAAGTATGAGTCACTATTTCCTCTGTTGAATAGTACATGATCTGTTTGAAAAGACATTTGACATTGTTCCTATCCTGGAGTGTAATGGAAAGATTAGTGCATGATTTGTTATAGGTTTTCTGATACATGGTTTGTACTGCTCAGGTATGAAGGAAGATGTGGTTTGCCTACAAACTTTGATTCTACATACTGCTATGCTTTGGGCTATGGTGCAGGAGCTCTCCTTCACAGTGGAAAAACTGGGTTGATATCATCAGTGAGTGATTCTATCCTTCTAGCTGTATTTGCCTTTTTCTGAGTGGTACAAGACTACTAAAAGGTTGTGCTATTCTTGACTTCTAGTAACATCAAAGTTTTGGCACTACTGATCTAGTATCGTAATTTGATAATGTTATGTCTCCAGGTTGGGAATTTGGGTGCTCCTGTTGCAGAATGGACAGTTGGAGGGACGGCATTGACTTCTTTGATGGATGTGGAAAGGAGACATGGTATTCTCTCTTTCTTTAGCATGTTTTGCACAGCCTTGTTGATGACAAGATACATTCACTTCCTGGTTTGAAGATACAAAATATATTGTGGGTTAGAGCATGCTGCATTAGGATGTTGTATTATGGATCTAATTTAAGCTTCAAAAAGTTCTGAGAACTTTTTGTGGACCAGTCTAGGGACATTTCCTGAGTTCCCTGTCTCTCACGACAAAAAGGTTTTTTAAATTCAAGTGTATTTTATTCTTGTCCAGGTAAATTCAAGCCTGTGATCAAGAAGGCAATGGTAGAGCTTGAAGGTATAAATTCTTTCTTAAGCATCCTCTTTTGCTCTTTTTTATTTAATGTGTAATTCCATCTCACTAATGATAGTAACTGTAGCCTCTGTTTCATTCATTATAAAGAGCTTCTGCTTTGTTCTGAAGAAGTATAATAATTAACAGCATGTGTTGCTTGCACTGATCACTAATTTGGATGTAACCTAGAAGCATGTTCATTAAATTTGACAATCTCGATGAAATTTCAGGTGCACCTTTCAAAAAATTTGCATCCCTGAGGGATGAGTGGGCACTTAAGAATCGGTACATCAGTCCTGGTAAGTCAAATATTTCTCAAGCAGTAGCCTTTAATTGGCTTGCTTATATGATAGCAGTTCTATTACACCAAGTTCTTTGTAAAACATGCACTCCAAGATTATCCATTGTGTTTTAACTCTATTGATTCAATCTCAGGTCCCATCCAATTCATGGGCCCAGGATCAGATGCCATTAGCCACACTTTACTATTGGAATTGGGAGCTGATGCTTAGGTGTATTGATAGGTGCAAATTTATGCTCTTCAGAGAGCTGCAAAGTTCTTGGGACAGGCATGAGATCTCTTTTTTTTTTTTTTTTTCATTGCTGCTATCTGAGTTGAGAGTTCTGGCTTTTTTGTGTTTTTATTGGATGATAATCCTGGGAAACTCAGCTCTACATCCATCAATTGAACTTGTACGTTTGAACCTTCTAGTTCCTTTCATAAAGGTGAATAATTTTTTGGGTGCGCCAAAATAGTGGTGAATCTTTTGGCCCCCATCTTCACGATCATGGTTGTCATTGAAGAAACACATGCATTTAAGATCAAGTCCTTGCAATTGTGGCAAAAGATAAGCTGACATGAACATATGTTCCAAGAACATTTATCATGGCAGGATTGATTTTATGCAAATGTTATGTTCATCTTCATCCACGACTCCATGTACTTTATCAACTGAAATTGACAGGAAATGCAATTCTATTTAGATGATATTGGTCCTACTTGTATCCAACTGCTGGTTTCTTTCTTTTCAATAGTAATGAATTTGAGTCCATAGAAAGGGTTTTTACTTTTCTTATTTTCTTTTTGGATTAGATGGTTAGGGTTACTGTTGGAGTCAATTCATATAAGTATAGTGGATGATTTTAAAAATATGTTCTTTAAAGATAGGAAGCGAATCTTCTTCATACAAGCCAAAAGGGATTTTAAGCACTTTTTTTTGTTCATCTATCAAACAAAAAGAACGGACCCCAAAAAGGATTTGAAACTTTTCCTTTCAAACAGAAAATTTTCTTTGCCTTTTTTTAATTATTATTATTATTATTATTATTATTATTATTATGATTTCTTGTCTAAAAGTTCCATGTATAGATCACATGCTTTGTTTGTTTGGCTTTTCAATATCCTCTTTACACGTTACTGGAAAATCTCATGTACATGTCTCACCTTTATGGATCTTGACCTGTTTCTTTATCCGCCGTTTCCGTTTTATTTATTCTTCTATAGAAATCAACTTTCTTTTTTATGGCTTCATTTTTGTATGACATGATCTTCTAGGGTGCAATTTGATATTTTCTAATTCAGTTTCAACGTCTTGTAATAGGAGTTTTATTTTTTATTTCTTTGTGCTTTAATTTTTTTCCACAAGGGTATTTAGTTTTTCTTTATTATTTTCAAGTACAAATAAATGTCGTTTTTAGCCTCATAAAATACAAAAAAGTTGTCTTTGGCAGTATTTTGGTATTTTTT
>Ga0325403_1003000_pt1 | contig 15209 bp, 9 predicted proteins | sample PopdelMetagenome_19_FD_205665 | JGI IMG/M metagenome (GOLD analysis project Ga0325403, IMG submission 205665) | Populus deltoides microbial communities from Bellville, Georgia, United States - Xylem-PdKOR-R4 | ecosystem: Host-associated > Plants > Phyllosphere > Stem > Wood/Secondary xylem...
AAAAAAAAACAATTTAAAATATGTTAGGGTATTGGCCGTATGCAACACACAAAAACATTTTTATATTTTTGATAAAAAAAATGTTTTTATCACAACAATTAAATGGAAATATCACAGCCAACGCTTGCAAAACATCATAAAAATAAGTTGTCACATGGGGTAAAGTCCTGAAAGTAATATTTTAAACTCAAAATCGGCACCACGACCCATCCTCTGCCATTCTTTTTCGATCTTGAAACAAATGTCATGCTTGTTTCACATGGCGGGAAAGAACACAGATTAAATGCTGAGACTAAAAAACAACATGTATGTCATCTCATTTTCACAAAAACAGAGAAAGAAAGCATGAACCCAGAACCTGCCGAAAAAAAGAAAAAAAACCAAGTCCCTTAATTAAACAGACCCTTCCTCACGTTTTTTCCTTAATTAGACAGCCCCTCCCTCACGTTTTTTTTACTCTTCCTTCTGCACCTATAAGCCACTTATTCCTATGCCATATTACATTTGCAAAGAGATGCTCCAAGCGAAGGAAGGCAGGGATGATGAAAACCTTTTTAACCTACGGTGTTGCACAGCAATAGAACAAGAAAACAAAACACAGCTTGTCAACTCAAAACCTAAACGTAGCATGACCCATCATCTTCGACAGGAGGGATTAAGTCATATACCCATGAAAGCTAAATGTTTGAAACCCAAACCTATAACAGAACTTGTTGCTTACGCCCACCCTTTCTCTAATCTCTGACACTGCCATGGTTCGTTTCATACAAAAAGGAAAGAACTGAAAGACCATGCCTTTATATCATGTATATATATCAAAGACACTAAAACAGAAACAACAAAGCAAATGGCCAGCCAACTCTTTCAAAGAAAACAGGAAGGAAAGCACACCCCAGAACCAACCAAAATATCACCTTAACTGCAGAGGACCTTCTCTCGTTTTTTTTCTTTTCCTTCTGGACAGAGCTTTATCTAGGAGCCAAGTTCATCGTATGCAATATCCTAAGGCAGAGAAACATCCGAATAAAAGAGAAAAGGGGTGGGGGGGCCTTTTAGGCTCACGGTTCCTCACGAGGGAGGAAGAGGAAGAAACACATAGCTCTAGCATAGACAAACATCTAAACTCAAAGCCATGGGAGAGACAATGGTCAAGCATATGACCTGCTGTCAGCATAAAGAACGAATATCCAAAGCAAAGGAAGAAATAAAACGGGAACAGAACAAACAAAACAGATGCCAGTTTTGAAAATAGCAGGAAAAAAAAAGAGGCCTAAACTCATACCTGCAGATTTTTGCTTGCGAAAATGGAGTGCAAACCGGTGGGCAGTCCCTGCAGATTTGCCTTTTCGTGACTTAAAGAGAACCTCCCTCTTCTGCCGTTAGAAACTTTTCAAACTCTTTAGAGCTTGTTAAATTCCTTTTCGGCAAGGTAGGATAGATTGGCGTTAACCTCCTTTCCCTTTCGTTTTCCTTTTCCCCTTTGTCTCTCTACTTCTTTTTTTTGCGTCTGTGTTTACTTCTCCGTCTCCCTCTACTCTCTCTGTTTTCTCTTCACTTTTCTATTTGTTCTCCCTCTGTGTCCTCCTCTTTTTCTATCTGTCTTTTTAAAACTCTCCCCGTTCTCTTAGTTTTGCTATGCTAAATCTCCCTGTTCTTTTCTTTTTTCCTTTGTGTTTAAACTCTCCCTCTCCTCTCTTTTTTCTTCTCTCTCTCTTTTTCTACAAAGCAATCTGTTATATATGCAAGAACTGAAGACCACCCTCACATTCTCTCATCTCCACCGTATGTCTTAGGGAAACAATCCCAGCCCTTAGATGATGATGAGGCTCCTCTTTGCGTCTTCTTTCACAGCTGGCTCAGTGAGGTGCAACGGTTTCCCTTGTGAAATCTTGACTGGCAGCTAAGGACATGTCGTGAAGAGGTGTGCTGTCCTGCACACGCCAGGTTGCAGGGGATGCAAGGACGAGAGATTTCAAAAACTAGCAGGAAACGGTTGCAGAGGAGGGAAGGGAATGCAGACGGGGTACAGTACCATGCTAATTGCATTTTCAGGATGGGGTTGTTCTCATGCGGCACCGTTTAGCTAAAGAAGTGAAAAAAAGAAAAAGAAAAAAAAAGAGACAAAGACGGTGTCGTTTAGAAAGGCAGCAGAAATGCAACCCATCGTGGCAGAATTTCTGTCATTTTCTAATCCTATCCCTGTTTTTTCTATTTCTTCCCAGAACCCAGCCAAGCTCTTCCAATCTTTATCTGCAATTAACTCCCTTATTTCAGTTTTTTTCAATTCATTCCTGTAAACTTGGGGGGCAAAAAACCTTTTTGCGCAGAATTTTTGCGGCAGGATTTTCACTTTCTCCGTAGATATTCAAACATGAATATCTTAAGCTTCTGATATTGAAATCAAGCGATTCAAAAACCAAAATTCACCTATATGTGTAGGACTACAACTTTCACGCGGAATTCAAGGTGAGGTAAAATCGTTTTACAGAACAGAAACGGGCATCAATCTGGTTGGTAAAAAAGGGTCTCCTTTAGCATGTATGGCTTAAAAAATGGGTGACAACAAAATTGATGCCAACAACATTACTTTGAACAGAACCAATATGTTGCTCATAGAAAAGATAACCAAGACAGATGAGCAAATGGACGAAGCTGCTGCACATGCTTGAATTATTAGAATCAATGTACGGAATGTGGGAGGGGACAGCATTCGCTATCGCTGAAGCCTAGCTAAAACCGATGCCTTTCTAAGGAAGATTGAGAACCATGATTTTGCCTTCCTACCTTTGGCTAGAGAGTTTGTGGAGGAAAGGGATTAATATGTTGTATTTCCTTTTTCATTTATAAATGTAATAAACTTATCAAGCATTAATGAAAAGGGCGTTGACTCATCTTCTTATGCAAAATCTGTCTCTTAGTGAATATGATTTAAGCAAACGACTTGAAAGGCAGTACTCCTAGAAATGTGACAAGAGAATCTATGTTTCTGTTTATAAGATGGTGACTATTATTCGTTCACAAGAAGGCTGCATCCATACCCAATATACAAATGCATTCTGATCACAATCATGCATTATATCATGCATTTTCTTATACATCTATACACGCGTATGCAGACCTAGAAGCATAGGTCCCCCTTCTAGAATCCATAACAATTGACTAAGGAAAATGATGAAAGGTCACACCTAGTGCCAAAAAGAGCTTGAAGGAATTTGGAATGATGATGCACACCTAATCGGTTTGCTCGAACAAATGTTTTGAGACAACCTTCCTTTAATTAGATCATGCATTTTCAAAAGCTCATCTTGATGTTTTTACACATCACTTTTCATTTTCAAAGTGCATCTTCCAAAACAAACACCTGAACTTTATACTAAGAATGAATGGCCAAACTTTAAAGAATACATAGTAGCTGTAGAAGAGGAAGAATGGGATAAAAATAGGACAACATGAACAAGCTTGGAGACCTGCTAAAAAGGAACTTGAAACCATAAATGTGGGTAATGAAGAAATCAAGAGAGAGCTGAAGATACGGATTTTGATCACTCCTAAAAAAAGAGAAGAGTTGGTTACTTTGAGATTATATAGATGTTTTTGCTTGGTCCTATGAAGATATGTCTGGCTTAAATACGGATATTGTAGTACAAAGGGTACTGCTGGTGGAAGGATGCAAATCGGTTAAGGAAAAGTTGAGAAGAATCCATTCAGATGTCTTGATCAAAGTAAAGGTAGAAATTGAAAAGCAGTGGAACACCGATTTTCTAGAAGTAGTCAAATATCTACAACGGGTGTCCAACATAGTGGTTGTACCAAAAAAGAAAGATAAAATTAGAGTTTGTCTACCACATATAGATATGTTTGACAAATACAGCACGTATCTCTACATATTCTTTTATGGACGGATTTTCGGGCTACAATCAGATAAAAATGGCGTAAGAGGATAAGAAGAAGACAACATTTGTAACACCATGGGGAACCTTTTGTTACAAGGTCATGCCATTTAGGTCAAAGAATGTTGGGGCCACCTACCAAAGGGCCATGGTAACCCTATTTCACGACATGATGCACAAATAGTGAAGTATACATGGATGACATGATTGCTAAATCTAGAGAGGGAGAGAATCATGTCCAAATATTGAAGGAATTGTTTGAAAGACCAAGGAAGTACAAGTTGATGCTTAACCATGCAAGGTGTTCATTCAGGGTGAAATCTGGGAAGTTGTTGGGATTTAGGATGAGTGACAAAGGGATAGAAGTGGACCTTGGTTAAGTAAAGGCTATTCAATCTATGCCAACTCCCAAGGATGAGAAGGATGTAAGAAAGTTCTTAGAAAGGTTGAATTACATTGCTCGGTTTATAGCCCAATTAACCATGACTTGTGACCCAATCTTCGATTGTTAAGGAAGAAGAATCTCGAAATTTAGAATAAGACTGTGAAGAAGTTTTCGAGAAAATCAAGCAGTACTTCTTGATGAAGATGTGTTTTCAGTTGAGGAAGGAAAATTAGATTGGTGGACTATGTACTTTGATGGTGCTTGTTGTAACCCAATTTTGGATCCACCAAGATTTTCTCGAATGTTATTTTATTTCTGTTATTCTTTATAAAAATCCAAAAAAATTAAGAAAAAGTTTAAAAATTTAAAAATATATTTTTCTCGAGTCAACCGCATCTTTCCATCAAAACCGAGTCTACCGGGTCAATACAGGTCAAACCATGTCGACCAGGGTAAAAAAATGAGTTTCGGGTCGTTTCGGGTCAAAACCGTCATTTTTGACCAAAACCGAGTTCACCAGGTCAATATGGGTCAAACCATGTCGACCAGGATAAAAAATGAGTTTCGGGCCGTTTCGGGTCAAAACCGTCATTTTTGACCAAAACCGAGTTCACCGGGTCACTACGTCTCAAACCATGTCGACCAGGATAAAAAATGAGTTTCATGCCGTTTTGGATCAAAACTGTTATTTTTTTGGTCAAAACACGGCCCACCGGTTTTATATCATTTGAAGGTTTTTTTATGTTTCAACATAATTTTTGATAATTAAAATTGATTTTTAGCGGTTGAGTCGGGCTTTTTCTGATACTGATTTGAGTTTTTAATTTTACCTATATAAATATATATTATTATACATAATAAAAAATAAAATAAAATAAAATAATATAAAAAATTTGTCAAACGGGCAGTTGCGCCGAAAGCAAACGGTGATTAAAAAATAAGATTTGTGAAAATTTGAGATTTGTATGTCCCCTGTCATTGGCTATAAATAGCCAGTGCGGACGAAAAAAAAAAAGAGGGGGAGAGAAGAATAGAGAGACGATATCCTATATCACTATTCATGTTTTTTTACTATTTCTTCATGTGAGTAAGATATTGATTTTGATTGAAAACAATCTGAAAAATATCAAAAATGTCCTAACTATTAGATCTAATAATATTTAGATATGAACCGTTGATTTAATAGGATACAATAGGGCTTACCACACCCAATTAAAACCCAAATCAATCTCAGCTCTTAAAACAAATTGCCTTTAGATCCGGTGGCGCCACGTCACCCGGTGTACTAAGCTCTCGGTACACCGCGTCACACCCTATCACACCTCCGTTCATCCGGACCGTCCTATCAACCTGCAGATCGGGCCAATCACAGCCGCACGATCTTTCCATCAGAGATCAAATGGATCACAGGCCTCAGCTGCACCGGTGTACCGTGCTAGCGTTCTCACCATAGCATAAACCAGAGCATCTCTCTCCTCTCGCCGGCGACTCCCTCTCTCTCCTCCGATCTCCCATCTCCGGCCATCTCAAGCTTCCAAACCACCACAGAAAGGTCTCTATCCTCGTATAAAGCAAAAAACCGTCCGGTTTCAGCGTTTTCTCCGCCCCATTTGGCCGCAAAAGGGCCGCGATTGTCAGCTGCCACCAAAGCTTCAAGTCGTCGATTCTCGCTCATCAGCCATCAACGAACGTCAAGATCACCACCATAAGAATCCTCGACATTATATCTACCAGGATCGACCATCGGTTGGCCAGAAATCTCGCCGGAAAATCTCCCCGCCGCCAACAGTAGCCGCGCGTATGCCACACGCGCCGCCAGTGGCATTTTCGTAACTTTCAGAGAAATTCAAGGGTATTTCAGTATTTTACCTATACAGTGACACTCAAGTAATTTTTTGGGTTTCTACTGGTATTTTTGATATTTTTTTCATATATAAATGCTTGTAAATTTTCTTGCATGTTGTAAAAAAATACAAAAACTAAAGTCGACACATCTCTTTTTTTAGAAGGACCGATGTCAAAAATATAAATACCAAATATGGATTATGTCCATTATTTCTTTTGGTAACCCAGACGTAACTCTCCTTTTTAGGGTTAAAACGTCATATTTTAGACAAGTCTCCTAATTTTTAGGGGCTGATGTCATTTTTAACGCGCCTCCTATTTTTAGGGACCGACGTTAACCATTTGAAAAAAAAATTACCAATAAACCCAAAATATAATGGATTATATCCATTATTTCTTTTGGTAACCCAGACGTAACTCTCCTTTTTAGGGACAAACGTCAATATTTTAGACGAGTCTTCTAATTTTTAGGGACTGATGTCATTTTTAACGTGTCTTCTATTTTTAGGGATCGACGTTAATCATTTAAAAAAAGAATTACAAATAAGCCCAAAATATAATCGCATTTGAATCAAACAAAAAACACACAAATAAGGGTAACCTTTCTATTGAAAGGATGTTTTAAGGGTGGTGTCTACCTTCCCTTAATCATAACTAACCCCGTATCCGAATCTCTGGGATTTCTAGTTTCCCTCAAATTACTAGATGGCGACTCCAATAAAATCTTTGTTTCCCCCAATCGAGAAAAAAAACCCTTTTTGTTAAATAAACAAAAAAAGCAGGAGCCGTCGCCCGACGTCGTGTATCGACAGTGCTGTAAACGTATGTGGTAATAGAGCTGATGTAATGATAATCTTTCATAATAAAAAGTAGTATTCGATTTTAGTTAAGTTGCAGTTTGGGACCAATAACAATATAGGAGTATGAAGCTTGCATTCTTGTTTCAGAGGCAACATTGAAGTTGAATATTAGAAAGATAGATATGTATGGAGTCTCGATTTTGATTAGTGAAAGGAAAATGGCAAATCAAGGATGAGAAGTTGAGACCTTACCAAGAATAACTGTCTAAATTGGCTAGAGAATTTGAGGAAATAAAGTTCACCCATCTAGGAAGGGAAGGAAACCATTTTGCTGACGCTTTGGTCACGTTAGCTTCTATGGCTAGAATAGACTTTGGGCACAAGGTACAGCGGTACACATTGATATAAGAAATAACCTAGCTCATTGTTGCTCAGTTGAGAGAGAAATATATGGAAACCCTTGGTACTATGATATCAAGAATTTCATCCAAAAACTAGACATATCTTATGGGGGCATCCACAATCGACAAGAAGACTTTGTCTTGATGGGGAAATAAATCATCTGTTCCCAAAATAGGTAACAAAAAACATGCATGCTATTTGTCATAGCACTAACCTGGCAGGAAAAGGCGTGACGAAAGACAAAATAAGTTTCCAAGTTTTTTAGGAACTGTTGAGATACAAAATCTCAGGTCAACGAAACTATGGAAAATGATAGGAATTGTGAACCAGCATTGCTTCATTCCTCGAGGTAAGATGATTTCTTTTGAAGTTCAAAACGGGCAGGTCACCCAATATTGAGATCATTTTTTGAAAAAAAAAAGCATGGAGTATTTCTAAAAATCTTAAAACGGGCAGGTCACCCGATATTAAGGCTATTGTTTAGAAAAAGCGTTGAATTTTTCTAAAAGTTTTTTAAGATGGGCAGGTCACCCGATATTGAGACTATTTCTTTGAAAAGCGTGGAGTTTTCTAAGAATTTTAAGAGGGAGCCGGTCACCTGAATTTGAGACCATTTTTTTAGAAAAGCGTGGAGTTTTCTAAAAAAGGGTTTAAGATGGGCAGGTCGCCCGATATTAAGATCATTTCTTAGAAAAGTGTGGAGTTTTCTAAGAATTTTAAGAGCGGCCGGTCACCTGATATTGAAACCGTTTCTTAGAAAAGCGTGGAGTTTTCTAAGAATTTTAAGGGGGGGCGGTCACTTGTTTTTGAGACCATTTTTTAGAAAAGCGTGGAGTTTTTTAAAAAAGGTTTAAGGTGGGCAGGTCACCCGATATTGAGACCATTCCTTAGAAAAACATGGAATTTTCTAAGAATTTTAAGAGGGGCCGGTCACCTGATATTGAAACCGTTTCTTAGAAAAGCGTGGATTTTTCTAAGAATTTTAAGAGGGGCCAGTCACTTGTTTTTGAGACCATTTTTTAGAAAAGCGTGGAGTTTTCTAAAAAAGGTTTAAGGTGGGCAGGTCACTCGATATTGAGACCATTCCTTAGAAAAGCGTGGAGTTTTCTAAGAATTTTAGGAAGGGCCTGTCACCCGATATTGAGACCATTTCTTAGGAAAGCGTTGAGTTTTCTAAGAATTTTAAGAGGGGCCGGTCACCTGATATTGAAACCGTTTCTTAGAAAAGCGTGGAGTTTTCTAAGAATTTTAAGAGGGGCCTGTCACCCGATATTGAGACCATTTCTTAGAAAAGCGTGAAGTTTTCTAAGAATTTTAGGAGGGGGCCGGTCACCTGATACTAAAACCGTTTCTTAGAAAAGCGTGGAGTTTTCTAAGAATTTTAAGAGGGGGCCGATCACCTGATTTTGAGACCATTTTTTTCAGAAAAGCGTGGAGTTTTCTAAAAAAGGGTTTAAGATGGGCAGGTTACCCGTTATTGAGATCATTTCTTAGAAAAGCGTGGAGTTTTCTAAGAATTTTAGGAGGGGCCTATCACTCGATATGACCATTTCTTAGGAAAGCGTGAAGTTTTCTAAGAATTTTAAGAAGGGCCGGTCACCTGATATTGAAACCGTTTCTTAGAAAAGCGTGGAGTTTTCTAAGAATTTTAAGATGAGCCGGTCACTCGATATTGAGATCATTTCTTAGAAAAGCGTGGAGTTTTCTAAAAATTTTAATTTGGGTAGGTCAACCGTCATAATGAGACCACACACGTATTTTTGTATTGGTTGTGGTTAAAGGAGATCGCCAAATGGGATCTCAGGTTAACCCAACCACACACCGAATTTAGCTTTGGTTAAAGGGAATTGCCAGATGGGATTTCAGGTTAACCGAGCTACACACCGAGTTTACTTCGGATTAAAGGAGATCGCCAGATGGGATCTTATGTTAACCCACTCAAAAGGGCAGGTCGCCCGTGAAAATAGACCAGCGTGAGTATGTGGGCAGGTCGCCCCTGAAAATAGACCAGGTTAGAGTTTGCGTGGGCAGGTCACCTGTGAAAATAGACCGATTTTCTTTTAAAAAAATATATCAGGTCACCCACGATAACGAGATCATGTTTTTTTAAAAAGTGAAGTCCTTGGATGAATGGATCACTAAGCAAGCAAGGAATATTTTATTTTCTTTACAAGCTTACTATGCAAAACATTGAGGGTTTTGCTTCATAAACATTTTAAAGAGGGGCCATCTGTTGCTACCTAATTTTTGATCCATGTTTTTATAAATTTTCAAAAAAAAATAAAAAAAATAAGGGTTTACATGTGGTGATAATATAGAACATCAGGGCTAATATTAAGGAGGCAATATGTCAAGGAGATAATTATTGAATCAAATATAATTATTGCAATATAAAATACCATAGATATATAATTTGATTTTTTCTAGTTATGGAAAATAATCACTGCAATATAAAATACCATATATATATGATTTATTGGTGCTGGTTATAAAAGACAATCTCTGCAATAATTATTGCAATATTTCCTTGAATAGCACGTGTAAAGATTTTCTATATAAGTGACCTCCGGCCATAATAAACAGGGGGAGGAGAAAAATATTAAAAAGGGAGTAATTTTTCAGAAAAGAGGGAAAACACAAAGAAAAACCTAAACCTATCCTCTCTAGCAAAGAAGTCGTAGCCCTCCCCCCCTCTCATTTTTTTTAAACGAATCAGCCACCCCTCTGATTTTAAAAAGAAAACAGAGATCTCTCTCTGTCCCCTCTCCCTCTCATCAACACAGACCTTTTGCCCTTGCTGGTCTCCGCTCACTCTGCTCTCTTGAGGACACGGCGTCCCTGAGCCGCATCTGTAATGCTGCAAGAATGCTTCTCACCCTGGTTCAGAAGAACCAACGCTGAATTTTCAAAGGTGAAGCCCCTCTCCGCAGGATGAACAGGTTTGACTCCCAGAAACACATTGATTTTTCTCTCATAAGTCCACTTGGAGGTGGCGGTCCTGGGAGAGTGAAGAGAAAGAATTAGAAGGTTGCTGCCTAGTGGATGCTTGAGGCGAGAAGGTAGAAGCTTTGTCCATCGGCTTGCACGTCATCTTTTACATTTAAAACAGGCCATATCAGCAGGTATGAGCCTCATTTCTTTTTTTTCTTCTTTGCCGTATGTATATTTGGGGTTTGTTGTTCGTTCTTTTCAAGAACTTGTTTCTGTTTTCTTTAAAACGAGGTAGCTGCCATTTATTTCTTTGGTCTTAGTCTTTAACATACGGGGAATAGAGCATGCTGCCCAGGTTCTTCTCCTTTCGCATGAAATTAGTATGGCTGCACTGCATCAGTTTTTTTTTAGCTCAAACTTTGGTGTCAGAACCTTGGCTCCCCTTTGCGCATACAGAAGTATTCCATTTTCCAGTTATAGGATTTTAAGTTAGTTGGCTTTTGAGTGGTTTTTTATGAGTTGTTTTAAGTTTTTTTTTTGTAAATCTTACAATATATATGATGGCTTGCTATTTTTTATCGTAATGTTTGCGTTTAATTGCGATGCTTGTGATTTGGACCGAATACAAAAAAAATTTTTTTGCGTGTTGCATATGGCCAATACCCTAACATATTCTAAATTTCCTTTTTTATATAAAAAAATATCTATTTGAAGTTTCGAAAATGTGTTTTCGCATAGATTTCTTAAACACAACAAAAAAATTATTTTCTTGCATTTCTGGATTTTACAACATGTTTGTAAAACTCCAAAGGGTATTGGCCAATATTCCAAAAAATACAAAAATCTTATTTTGGGGGAATTCATCTATTATTCACCGTTAATGTTTGGATAAAGAAATTCTAAAATGATGAATATCCAAAATATTATTGGGAATAACTTGTTATTATTTACCGTTAATGTTTGGATAAAGAAATCTCAAAGGGGTGAATATCCAAAATATTATTAGGAATAATTTGTTATTATTCACTGTTAATGTTTGGATAAAGAAACCCGGAGTGGTAAATATCCAAAATAATTTACTAGGAATAATAAGTCATCACACATCCTTGAAAGAAGCCTCAATTATAATTGAGGACATTTCAACTTTTGACTCCACGGTTTACGAGTCGTGAAAGTATGAAACACTAAGGCAAAAAGAGGCTTTTTAAAGCGCTCTGAATTTCCTTAGATTTCTAAATCTTTATCCTCCCTATTTGCGATTTACGAGTCGCAAACTCTTGAAATACTAAGGGAAAAATGAGCTTTTAAAGCACCTGGAATCTCCTTGGATTTCTACCTTAATAAATTTAATTTGAATCAAACACAGATTTCAAGAGATCTGCATTGGTTCTCCTTGGCATTTTGTAGACAAATCTAAAGGCATGATCAATATTGGCCAATGGTTCTTACTTTTAGACTTTGAACACCAACACCATAGCAATTATAAAGCAAACCAAACACCAAGCAGCTTACCTTAGGTAGGACGTACTAGTGGTGCTAATACCTTCCCTTTACGCAACCAGTCCCTTGCCTTAGAATCTCTGAAAGACAAGTCAAGGTTCCTAGTGACCATAATACTAGGTGGCGACTCCCTTATTCACAATAAAACAAAAGACCCTGAAATTAATCGAGGATCGCCGCGCTCCGCCGCGAGGGTGCGACAACTTCCATCACCAGCTTCTTAGTTCATCTCTGTGTCCTTCTCCGCCAAGATGTGCCAACAACGTCGAGGAAACCAGCACCAACAGTCCAGCTATGGCAGGATTATTGGTGTCCCAATTCGCTCAAAACACAAACTCCTGAAATTTCATCCTTATCAGGGGAAGATAAGGAGCAAGAAGGGACCCCTATAAAGGCCTAGAGAATTCACAGAAAAGAGGATGAAAAAAAATAATGCAAGGGACATAACACAGAGAAGAGAAAACAACAGAGGGAGAGAGAGAACCAAAAGGGGCAGAAAGACAAAAGAAAAACAAACAGAGGGGAAGAAACTGAAGACAGAAAGAGAATCCCAACAACGAGCATCTACACGATAGATATTGTGTCAGGCATGCGTGGACAATTCATGCACGCTGTAGATCACTCTGTCGGGTTACTTGTTGACCCAGTACCGGGCTGGGTTGGCTAGATCCGGCCCAGCCCGTACAGTTAGACTAGATCTAGCCTAGTAAAAAAAGAAGAGAAAGAGGAGTGGGCCAGGTCTGGGACTTAGACCCAGCTAGCCCAGTCCATATTTGTTAAGGGTGTGTTTGCCTTATGCTTTGACCATAATTTTTATGTCCATTCTAATTTGATATCTGACCAAATGAGCCTCTTTTAAATATCAAAAAATTTCAAAAATATTTGGGGATCTTTTTGTTGATTTATTTGTAGGCGCCTCGCACTTTGTTCTTTTTGTTTTCTTTGTGTTTTGTATTTTTTCTACTATATGCTCAATCTGTGGACCATTACTGTTAAATGCAAAATCTATTCTGCAACGTTTCTATTATTTCAATCTATAAAGGAAAAAAAACAAATATAATAAAGGGAAAGCAAAACGAAAATGGCATAGAAAAATTCTTCATCAAATTCAATATTTTACGAAATTATTCACTAACGCTAAAGTTGGGTATATCATATTTTTTGGGGTTTGTGCAATATTTACCAACACCAGAGTTGAAAATATTCGTAGGAAAAGTTCACTGATGCTAGAGTCAAGAACATGATAGGAAGAAAAAAATGAAGAACAAATTCTTAGCAATTTTAGACAAAAAGTAATGCAGTCTGCCTCAGGTAGGACACTTAAGGGGTGATAGTATCTTTCCTTTCGCGTAACTATAATACTAGGTGACAACTCCTTGAACTAAGATATATGTCTTTTTTCCAAGGAAATTTTTCATTGGTTGCCGCGATGTCCAGGTGGGACATCTTGCATACTCTTTAGTAGTGGACCTCCATTGTAGGGGTGATTATTTTCGGTTCAGTTCGATTTTTATAAAAAAAAAGTAACCAAACCGAATTAAAAAAAACTGAAACCGGTTCAAACCGATCGGTTCGGTTCAGTTCTGTTCGGTTTTTTAGGACAAAAACCGGTTCAAATCGGTTTGGCTCAGTTTTTCCGGTTTGGCTCGGTTTTGGCTTGGTTTGGCTCAGTTTTTTTTCTAGTTTTTTTTGTTTGAGTTCGGTTCGGTTCGGTTTGTTTTTTTGGTTTTAGGCTTATAAAACCAAAACCAAACTAGTCCATTTTTTTAAAATTTTAATCGGTTTAATCGGTTTGAGTTCGGTTCAGTTTTTTCGGTTATTTGTTTTTCTGGTTTTCTCAGTTTAATCGATTTTTTGATTTTTTTGCTCACCCTACTCCATTGTATCTTGAGAGATACCATTGTTTTCTCCTCCAAGATCATAATGTTAAACCCGTTCCACTTTGTTGCTGAGGCGGCGTCAGGATAGGCACACCTTAATGTGAGCCTCTTGAGAGGTGGTGTTGGGAAGGAAAGTGTTTTGGGTTGAATTATAAAATTATGATTAAGGTTTAGGAGTCACCACCTAGTATTAAGGTTACTAGGAAACCTATGGTCCACGAGAGCTTGAGTAAGGGACTAGTTGTGCAAAAGAAAAACATGTTACATCCAGTGCACTCTACCTAAGGTACGTTGTATGATTGGTGAAGGATTTTTGACATTTTGTTTTTTTATAAAAACATGCTTGTAAAACTTTTAGAATTTGACCGTATACATGAAAACAAAACATTTTATGTATTTTTTGTTTTTTTTAAAGAGGAAAATAATTTTAAAAAATTTGAGATTTTTTTGAAATTTTTTAGAAATGTTTTGGAGAAAACTGAATATTTTAATACCGAATCTTTATCTTATAGTGTAAATATAGAACCTGATATTATGCAAAATTATTGAAAAAACATGCGAGAAAATCACAAATATTTTTTGAAAGGATTTTTGATTATTTTTTTGGATTTTTTTGTTTTTTTGAATAATATTATTATAATTTTATAATATTAAATTTAGTCTCCTAAAATTTCATTCTTCTCAATGAAGCTTAAATTGAGCTCTTAAACTTAATTTTTCACTAATTAAACCCACAATAAAATTAATTTGACCCATTTAAAGTATAATTAAGTCCTTGCATCTAATTAAATTCTTCAATTAGATTTATATTAATTTTTAAACATAATTAAACTTTAAATTGGTCCATGATTAAATCAAATTTTCCTAATAAATGTGAATTTGGAGAATAACCTAGAAATGGGTTATGACACGCTTCATAGATTTACTTAAATCTTTACAATATTTTATTTTGTGATTATGTATTAGGATAAGGGGCAATTAGGTCTTTGACTATATATAAAAATAATTAGAAAATGTGGCTCGAGCGTGCATAACACGCGTTAGCAAGTGGGCGGCGTCTGTGCTGTTTGAGTGACGTGTTTTATGCCTCCCTCCTAATGATAAAATGTCGCCATCAGCAATGGCATTAGAAGCAATGAGTTATCATTTTCGTGGTGATGGTGCATATGTTCACGGAAGAGGTTTAGTTGGGCTCAAATAAATCTTTTTTCTTTTCATTTCTGTTTTCTCTTTCATGACTTAGAAATTCATGATAGGTCTTTCAAAAATTAATAATCTTACTATTTTCTTGAAACTAATTCTAGCTACAAGCTGCTCTCACTATTTTCAAAAATTATTTTCTTGAAACTATTTTCAAAAATTAATAATCTTTCAAAAACTAATTCTTGAAGATCTCCTGGGCTATGCAAGCTGCTCTCACTATCCTAGCTACAAGGCTTCCTGGTCCAGTGGTCTTAAGCTCACTATCATGGCAACCCATTTTCCTTTCGAGTGAGAGAGTGGCTGAATGACCATGCTTCGCCATCCTCATTACATTTTCATGTGGGCTTCGCATTGGAAACTAACAATTAGCTTT
>Ga0325403_1003007_pt1 | contig 15197 bp, 8 predicted proteins | sample PopdelMetagenome_19_FD_205665 | JGI IMG/M metagenome (GOLD analysis project Ga0325403, IMG submission 205665) | Populus deltoides microbial communities from Bellville, Georgia, United States - Xylem-PdKOR-R4 | ecosystem: Host-associated > Plants > Phyllosphere > Stem > Wood/Secondary xylem...
ATGTTGTTTTCAGTATTTGTAATTTCAAGTACTGTTGCATGGCCACAAAATTTGTACAGTCCTCTCTTCATCATGCGGTGGGGGTCGATTTCTGAGACCCCAGCTCAAATTCCAGGTGTTTTTCATACAACTCTGGCAACACAAGCCAAGCAGGAGGACGAAACAAGATCACAAATTAAGCTTCTAGTATTTTTCTTTTCCTTTTTCTTTTCTTGTTGATTTATCATGAATTTCCTAATAAAAAATCACAAATTTTAACCAGGTTGAACTGTCTCTCTCCTTCTGATATTTTCCTCGAGAAAATCATCTTCATCTTTCCTGGACTATATATGTCTACCACTTTCCAAGCTTTCCTTTTCTAATCGACATTTACCAGGAACCACCAGCATCATCCAGCATGAGTGCTTTTCATGATGTGGGGTTCCCATGGGACAAATGTCGAGGCAGTATATGAGATATGTGTGATGTTTATGAATTGATTTTTTTTCTTTTATGATTGGAAATTAATTGCAGTGCTGGAGAGCTTGGGAAGGGTCATGTTGAGTCAGCGAAGGGCAAGCTGGATGGGAAGAAATTAGTGATTGATTATGAAATTTTAACGTTTTCATGAGTGACTTTATCCATGAAAGATTTTTAACTATGATTTCGATTTAATTTACTGCAATACAGCTGGATTCTCAGAAACGTTTTTCAGGTGTGAATTTTTATAAATAATTCAGGAAAAAAAAATTAAAGATACTAATTTTGATTTTTTTTAAAAAAAATTCTATTGATATTAATTTTACATATTTTAAGATTACAAGAGATACATGCCTCTAAATAATATTTAGGTAATGTTGGGTTATTATTTCTAAATTTATATTTAGAATAATTTTAAAATAAATTTTTATAATTTATTTTAAAATAGTAACCAAGCATTGACTTACACGTGCTAGTTTGCACATAAAACCAGTTTCTCACCTGCATCTTTAAAATCAATTTATGGCATGAACAGGTGCAAGGTAATATTTACTTATATATTGAAAGAACTGAGAAACATTATGGAGCTTCACTAATATTTACTCCCACGTAGTTTTTAATTTTAATATTAAATTAAATAAAGAAGATGGTGGAATTATAAATTTCATTATTTTTTTATATAATTTTATTTTTAAAATTTTTTTATTGATCAACAATATTGTATTTGAACCAACCGCATTAACTGAATCTGAATCATGATAAAATAATTTTTATATATTTTAATTTTTAAACTAGGTTATCAAGAATTTTTTTATGTTAATTTTTTTATTTAAATTTTTTTTAATAAGCAAGTAGAAGATCTTTAAATCGATAAAATTAATTAATTTACGATGAAATAAATTTTATATAATTTAATTTTAATCACATATTGACACCTGAAGTAAATCAGGAGGCTTTAAACATGCTTAGAACATTTCAATAAAAAAAAACATTTTTTTTCCAACCTGCACGGTCTATAAAATAGTATTTTTTCATGAAAAGAGTGTGTATTTTTTTTTTTAAAGTGCCAAGTTAACTGGAAATAAAACATGACATGTCGACTGTCTTTGGCAGGAAAGGCATAATATTTAGCCGTGTTGTTGGCTAAATTTTGATTTTTAAATCATTTTAATATACTAATATTAAAAATACTTTCAAACATACTCTGGGGAGTTCTTATCTTCTTGTTTAATTACCACCTTATTTCAGAATCTTTTATCCTCGTGCTGTTCATGGGAGCTGTCTAGGAATCTCTAGTTTTGAACAGCCTTTATTTTCACGTTGTCCATTAATGGACAAACCACTGAAGCCCTAATTAAAATTTAATTACAGAAGCTACATTATACTGTGGAATAGTCACGTTCAAATTTAAACCAGAATCATCTTGATAAAATACACAGATCTCCATCTTGTTAAAGTCAAAGATTTGGCTTAATAGTCTTTCCCACTTTCCAGATATTGCTAATCATAATCTTGGCTGCTTAATGATTTATAGCTTGTCTCCACCAAATCTTGCCGTCTAAATGGCATCCATCTCTCCTTGTCTGGAGAGGCTAAAAGTTCTAGGCTGCTGGGAAAGTAACTTCCAGACCAATTCAAGAATTATCCATTCAACGTACTGTTCTTGTAGAGCCACCGGTTTGTCGCCTGTGGGGCACAGAAACCTCCCTGAAAGGCTAAAAACGCCTCATGCAGCTTGAGGATACACGACCTTGTTCCAATTTTCTGCGAGGAGAGTAATGACCAGTCACAAAAAAATGCCCCCCACCTACCACTACAAGATTGCTGCAAGCACCAGGAAAAATTATAAGCTAGTGCTCGTGGTTCTAGGAATTTTCAAGCTAAAATCCATTTGGTTTGGAAAATTATAAATTAATCTCTTGATTAGCTTTTACGTGCTGTCAATTTATTACTTTTTTTCTTTTTATAAAAATTCTGCTATGTTTGTTTGGAGGTTCAACCTGTTTTTTATTTAAATTTAATTTTTTTAAATTTTAATCGTTTTAATATATTAATATTAAAAATAAAAAATATTATTTTAATATATTTTAAAATAACTGCTATCAACCTTCTAACACCTTAAAACCAGCTCATTAATAGTCCAATTCAACCACCAACGAAACCATATAAAATTCAACCAAAAAAGAGAGAAAGAAAACCATATAAAAGAAAAGAAAAAATTCAAGGATGACCCCATGTCTCTTGCGCGACGCAAATCCAATAATGTAGCTCATGGTGATGGTGTTTGCCTTGAAGTCTTTTTGTATTTTAAAAATGTATTTAAAAAAAGATATTGTTTTTTATTTTAAAATTGTTTTTAATATATTTCTAAATAATTTTTTTTTAAAAAAAACAATTATAACCAAGAAGCCTCCTACAAGTGGGGGAGAAGAAGAACAGAACATGGTACCCTAGATATAGGTACGAAATTACAGAGTCCAATTACCTTAGAAACCCACGAAATTCATTTTCTTTAAACCAATGAGAGCTCGAAGACCGGTGAATTGGAACACGACACAGTTACACTGACCATCTGCTCCAAGGTAGATAGGAAGACACGTCTGTCATCTGTAAATGCGGGAGCATGCACTCGCACGTGGCAAGAGAGGGCAACCAACCAGATCAATCATTTCTTTACAACTACGTTATGCCCTGGTCCTTATATATTTAAGAAACAAATAATTTAATTCCTTCGGTTATTTTCCAAACTCAATGAGTTTTATTTAATTTTTTAATCATGTTTAATTATCTTACAAGATGAACAAAAAAACAACAACAACAACAGAAAGAGCACGAGGTGAAGCTTGAGGCTGCCTAGAAATTTAAGAGATCCATGAGTTAAGGGATTGATTAATACATCTTGAAAGAAAAGGGACTGGAGTTTTTGTTTTGTAAAGAAAAGGGACTAAAAAATACTTCTCTTTCTTGAACTCAATGCATGTGAAGCCTTTTCAGTTATCACCTCTCTTTCTAGTCACTGCTACTGCTCACTGCTTTCTTTGTCTTTGTATGTGTGTGTGTATGTCCACTTTATCCTAGGTCTTCTTGGGAAAGAAAGTAAGGCTTGGTCTCTTTCCAACCTGAACCTCATGGTTGCTTCAAAGTTCATAACAGCAGTAACCACAGCAGGGTTTCTTGCATGTTCTCTCTCTCTCCCTACTGCTTTCCTTCGTTCATTTATTAACTAGGATTCTCTTTCGACTATTATATGGGACTTTGTGTCACGGGGAGGATGAGATGCGTGTGCGCTTTTTACTATTTGTAATTGAAAAACCTGCTCATTTTGGTCTTGTTCTTCAAGATTTCTTGGTGTTTTTGTATCGATTCTAGCGCTGCTTCTTGTAAACTTTCTTGGGTGTTTTCTTTCTAGATCATATATGCATACAGCACCTAGAAGAAGATCAATGGTCAACCCTACTACAGTATTTTTCTCTGCCAAACTCCCTCTCCCTTTCTCTATCCTTTTCTTCGGATTCCTGATAACATGGACTTTCTTATTTTGATGTGCCTGTATTACCTCTCAAAGATCTTCACTGTAAGAAGTTTTAGCCTAGCTTGAAGATCAGTGAAGCTAGTGTTCTTGCTGTTACAATTCTAGATTGATAAATATCTTAACAATCTTTTTTTTTGTATTGATAGACAATTTCATGGAGGGATTTTATAGGTTTAATCCCACAATTTCTTGTTCACCAAATGATATTGTTAGACTTGAAAACTTGCCTGTTGTTAACTTTACTGATGCTACTACCAGTACCAACGAATTTCACAGTCAAGTTGGTAATTTACTTCAAGCTGGTCATGGTTATACACCAGTCACTGAATCAGATATGCATGATGTAATCAAGACCCAGATCGCCAATCACCCTCGTTATCCAGACCTAGTTTCTGCATACGTAGAGTGCCGAAAGGTTACCATCATCTTCACTAAATAATCTTTGAATTGTTGTTACCATTTTGAAAGTTTACCCCCCTTTTCTATCCTTTTCTTCTTGTTTAAAGAAGTTTTTGTTGATGGGGGAGAAATTAGAATGTCATGAAAGGAAAAAAAAAAAGAGAAGAAAAGAAAACCTAGTGTGTTAAATTTGAGCTTTTGAGTGATTTTTGTTTGCTTTGAAGGTTGGTGCACCTCCAGAAATGGTTTCTCTTCTTGAAGACATAGGCAGATGTAGCTACCAAATCAATACTTGCTATGAGATAGGAGCTGATCCAGAACTTGATGAGTTCATGGTAGAGTTTTAACCCCAGAGTTTTATCTTATTTTCTTCTATTTTTTGTGTTATTTCTTTAATTTCTTTTCTATTCATGCTACTTAGATTGTCAAGAAAATTTAGTAAAAAAAAAAAAAATGAACTTTGAATCTTACGACTCCTACTCACATTCCAAGTCATGAGATTCCAGGTTTTGTGCTTCTTGATACTTTTCTTTCCAAGCAGTCACATGATTGGAATAAACTATTATAACCATTGAAGCTGCTGTTGTTTTTCAAGGAATCATACTGTGAGGTTCTTCATAGATACAAGGAGGAATTATCCAAGCCGTTTGACGAGGCTACTACTTTCATGAGCAGCATAGAATCACAACTAAGTAGTCTTTGCAAAGGAACATTGACTAAAATATTTGATTATGGCTCAGGTAAAGTTTTTTGCACCGTGCCATTTTCTGACATTGGTTTCCACGACCAACTTGCACCTGGAATTATGAGTGGTAGCTGGTGAAAAGGGGTCATGTTGTTCTATTAATATACGCAATCAAATCAAATGAATGTTGAAAGAGGTACAATGGGATCGAACTTTTGCTACTGTGCTTGTTAAAAGGAATAGTTTTACTGGTGAGTTGAATGGTTGGGATTCTCTATGAGTAATCAAACACCAAGTCGTGTCCTCACCGTCCATGATTTCTCTGCTCTCTTTTGGGCCCCTACCTAAAGTTGATGAAAATGGTATTGTGCAGAAACATGTTTGTTTTTTTGATTTGCTGCAGTTTGATGTGCTGTGCTACACATTGAAACTGCTGTGTTGTCATTTCAAAATGTAGCACCATATAGAAAGTTACAAATAATCTATGATATTTATGTTTTTTTTTAATATTAAAATGTGTATGCATGATTCCTATCTCAACCAATATTTAATGGTCAATACTGATGAATAATTATTGATGACATTTAACAAGGTCAATCGTACTATTATTTGAGCAGTATTTTAGGTTAGTTAAAAGCTAATTTGTCAACATTGCCATTAATATTCTCTTCATGAGATATGAATTTGTGGACAGAAGTTTGTTTTTGGCTGGTCATTGTTAAAAATCAGACTAGCATTCCTTGTCAAGAATATGGCATCTGAAAGTGCAACAATACATCAAGTAAGAAATAGTAGAATTAACCATCAAGTATCAGTATGAATTAGTTTGTGTTTCAAGGTCGCGGCATCAAGCTCCACTTCAATGGTAGCGTGTCATAAATTTTATGCCTTGTTTTCAATTCAGAATTCCATCTTATTTGCTTACAAGTGGAATCTTCTATGTGTATCGTATCGTCTGTCATCTGTACAATAGTCTAACTGAAGTGTGATCTTGCGAACATTTCTTTTCCTTCTATATTCATGCTAGTTGCTGAAGGCACTAGCGTGATCAGTGAAAATGATATGCAAGAGGCTCCCATTTTCTATTGGTTGGCAACATTAGATTTGTTGGGATGCAGAAGTATGAGATAAATTTTGCAGCTGCAATTTTTGTTATATATTCAAGGGGAAGCTTTCACTTCTAGGGGCCTTGAAGAAACTTTTGTAGCCTCTAGAGCATATTTAAATCAAGAAAAAATAATCATTACATAAAAGAAGATTAGTACCATCTGGTCTGCGAATATGATAGTTTTTAAGATAAGCAACTATGCTATCAAGAACTTCAGATTATCTCTCTCAACAAGGACTTGTTTTCTTCTAAGTTTCTACATAATTTCTTAATTTCTTTGGTTTTGTTTAGTTCTACAAATTTCCTTACCCTTTTTAAACGTTGTGTTCAATGATATCCCTTTTGGAATAAGTACATATGTGGCTTTCGCACTGAGATGTAATTTCTCCATTTCAAGCTCTTTGGTACCGTGTTTAAATTTTAAAACTATCTTAGACAGAAGACTGTTGACCTTTTCCTTTCCCTGCTGCTTCATTTACGAGCTTGGAGGTGTGTGAAGTTACTTGATGTTAGACTTGTATTAGCAAAATCTTATCCCTGCTAGTTACTAATACTATGTTATGATGAAGAACCTGAGAATTTTGGAGTGTTTTGATGTATGACCCTGGAAATGATTGATAATTTGTTAATGTTCTACATGTTGCTGTAATTTTCCTGCAATTTTTAGCTTGATAAAGTTGTTTTCTTTCTCCTTTGGGATCAGGTAGGTTTACCTATAAAGTACCAACTCCAGTTCACTTCTTTCATTTCAACAGATTCTTGCCTTGAGACATGAAAAGTGTTTGATCTAAATATTAAACTATACTCAGTCTTTCATGGGTTTTCATTGGAAAAGTCTAACTATAGACTACTGTCTTTGTGATGTTTCATAGCAGATGAGCCAGCATGGACTTCCGAGGAGGAGTTAAGCTGTGGGGAAGTTGAAGCTTCTGAAATTCCTGGGTCATTAGGTTTTCACTCAAGCGATCAGAATCTAAAAGGAGTGCTCTTGAGCAAGTACAGTGGCCATCTTAGCAGTTTGAGAAAGGAATTCCTAAAGCAAAGAAAGAAAGGCAAACTACCAAAGGATGCAAAGACATTGCTTTTGGACTGGTGGAACCACCATTATAGATGGCCATATCCTACGGTGATCGTTAATAACCCCTACAATCTGGTTATCATGTCTTTTTTTCTCGCTCCATTGTTTTGTCATTCTCTCAAATGTCTTTGCAAAACTCTCTTGCATGTGTTCATAGTACATGCTCATAGGTTAATGATTTGTAGAGGTAAAACAGAAAGTACAAAGGGGAGAATAGCGATGGAGAAAGATATTATCAATTGAATTTAACTATACATGCTTGGATCATTATCTTCAAAATATTCGTTTCAACAAGTTTCACTAAAAAGATAAAGTCTCTGGTATATCATATCTAGAAAGTAATTTCTTCATGGAGGATAATCAGTGGATAATATAGTCGGGCTCACAAGCCAAGAACAAGCAAGTACATAATCTTGGCATTGCTTTGGTGAAACTAGGTAGGGCAAGCAAGATTGAAGGCTTTTCTTTTAAGTATTCTTGGGAAGAATTATGAGAATAGGCAACATCTATATTAGAAAATCTTTTTGCTTAACAAGTTGCAGAAGGTGAAAATTCATCCAAAAATAAGCTGTAGATATTGAGCATATGCATTTGTTTCTGAACAACCTTTCATTATCTTTTAACCGACCCCCAAATGCTCATTGTTTTTATGCTGTTATAGGTACAGTTAGAAGCTGCAATCTAGAAACTTGAGCAATTCATAACTTTCAGTCATTGAATGTTGCTGAAATATGTCTGGTAGCAGTCTTGTGCAGAGTCAGTCTAGAGTTAATTAAATCTTAACCCAGTACACTTCTGCAGTTGCAAAATTGTCAGGAAAGCTTATGAAACCGTAATCCAGAACATTTCTTAAGCCTAACCACCGTGAATGGATTATGGTACAGGAAGAGGAGAAGGCGAAGTTATCAGAGATTACGGGGCTAGATCAAAAGCAGATTAATAATTGGTTTATCAACCAGCGGAAGCGGCACTGGAAACCATCCAAAGATATGAGGTTTGCTCTCATGGAAAGTGTTGGTGGTGGTGGTGACACAGTGGGACCAACATGCTATGGTATTGTTGGTGATGACATTGGGACATGAGGAAAACTCATGTTTGGTATCCATTCGTCATCTTCTACTAACATTATTTATGTAACTTGCATACTTGTAAAGCTATCTACTTCAAAGTTGTGTATACGCTTAAAACCCTTTGGTTCCAATTCTTACAAAGCAGCTCAGCTTCTTACTTGTGAACTAGCATTCTCCTGTATATGCCCGCATGTGCTTCATTCTATCATGCTGAAAACCTTAAATTTGAAGATGCTGCATGTATTGATCTTGTAGGAGTGCAATAGCATAAATCATTGTCGAGAAGTTTACTCGTCTCCAGGTTTTGATTAGAATAACTATCAAGAATGTTCAACCTAGTCTGCATTGTACTCAAGGCTAAAGAAAATCCTAGATAGTCAAATCTCTGCAGAAAATGGAGTTAAATCAGTTAGCAGTTTCAAACTGTCAAGGTTGCTGTCTGCTTGCGCATTGCAGTTAGCAGGACTGAACCTGTTGTAGGATTTTTTTATCAATTAAACGATTCATTTTGTCTTTCATGGAAAAAAAAAACCCCATCATTGAGAGGTGGGGAAAGAAATTGGGAAAAAGCAAGTTAAATCATTGTAATCAAACTTAACCGGGTTGGTTGAGACACAGAAACCTAGCTCGAGTCTCCTTTATTTTGTAAACTAGAATAGATGTTGATTTGGTCATATCCGAGCTCAAATATAAGCAACCCGCTGAAGCTGAAGAGTTGATTCTCAAATTAACCAAAGTCGGGTTTGATAACTACAGGTAAAATCCCAGTACCGCATGCAAGAATCCCCCCCCTCTTGCCCTTCCTTGTAGGATACCAGCTGGTCCATGAATTCCATTTTATCTGGCTGATACGTTGAGTTATCTACATTATTGTCAAGAACAAAAAATAAATGAACCACTCTTATCTATATATATGTTTGGGGTTGATCTTCTACAATCCGTTAACCACCACGCTCATTGAGGTAGAATCTGTTTTTTTCTTGGACAAGAATCAAGAACAAAAGTTTTTGCTGCTGCAGGTTGAGCTCCATAGCAAGTGATAGGGCTTCTTTCAGCAGCAGATTAAATGTAATAAAGCCTACAAGTAAATAGTAATAGTATGCTTCTGGGCTTCTTCATTTTGTCCTAACAATGACACTGTTAATTAACACATTCCACTGCATGTGATATTCTTCTTGTAATGCTCATTTGGACTAATCATTTTTAGTACCTGGGCCTTAGACTTGCATATTCCTTCTGATAATGCGCCTGCCAAATCCATGTCCCCTCTTTTTCATAGTTATCAAACTATAATATTATGTCGCCATTAACCATGATTATAGTTTGTTAAACTTGATTAGGGATTTATAAGTTTTAAATTATTAAATCATGAGATTAATCTAGGTTTATTATTTTTATCTAAAATGATGTTGTTTTATGTTCCCTAAAAATTAAAGACCAATTTGTAATTTTAAAAAAACATGAAATAATGTTACTGAAAAAACTTTACATTAAACTCATCTTTTTAATTTTTTTTCCAAATATAAACACAAGAAAACATAGCCAGTCTAATTCGGAGGTCAACCTAATTTTATTGTTTTTATCCAAAACAATATCATTTTTTTATATAGTTTTTAGGGTTGACCTGATTGAGTTTTAAACGAGTTTGACTGAGTCAATTAAATTACGAGTTAACCTGTCGGTTCTCTTAGGTCTTTTCTTATTAGTATCAAATCGATTCAAAATAAAACTAACTTAAATAAAGATTTGGATCCTGAGTTTAATAAGTTAACTTGTCAAAATAACTTAAATTAAGAAACAAGTTATAATGTTTCTAAAAAATCAGCACAGGGAACAAATAATCTTGTTGAAAAAACTAACATTAAACTCCTCTTATTATTTTTTCCTCCCAAATATAACACAAGAAAACATAGAAAATGTTTCAATGTTTTGTCTAGACAGGGAGATTTTCACATACATAAGAGGAAAACTGACCTCAAGCTTCAAGACTATGATGGGAAAACATAGAAAATTCCCTTTTGAGGTGTTACTATGTGATGGATAGATGCTTGATTGTTAGCTTTTATTTGCAGACAAAAGCTATGCCCTTTCCCGAACAAACTTTGTGTCAATTCAACAGATAAGATAGCCTTCATTTGCTGCACAACAATTTGTCTTTGCCAATTGTAGTGACTGACGAAGCATGCTTGCAAAACCCAACAAAAGAGGAGTCTCCATCAATTTGATTCTCACTTCTTGATTTGAATACAAAAACAGTATCAACTACATGATGATGATGATGAAGGAAACAGAAAAGGATGAGATTTCAACATAATGTTAGATTGTTTTTCTCAACAGATTGGCTTTAAACTATTCGAGTGATCAAAGACATAACTATTGCAAGGCATGGTTTGATGTATAGTTAGTTTATGTGTAAGCCAATATGGGAGGCTTCTGTTGGTTGCTCCCGCCACTATCTAACTCTTTTATTTGTGACATCTAGGAGATTCATCCTCACTAGTCTGTTTCAGACAATGTCAAGCAACTTAATTTGTCAATGAAAAGGATTTCATTGTTATAAAGTTATTATCATTGAAGCCAGTATATTAATTAAGACACAGATTAAACCTAATAATGGCAAGTAAGGGTAGAACATTGATACAATAATATGATAGAACAGTATTATTCTTTAATATTATGTGGAATCGGGTGTCTTAATTTCTTAGGTCACAAAACTGTTGAAAATGGAAACTATGATGTTGGAATGAGGAAGATGAACCTGGAAACTGTTGAATACGAGGAACCTTAAAAAACATGCTTGCTTGAATATACACGTGTCGTGGGACAATTTTGTTGATTTCATGGAGGCTGTCATATAGCACACATGGTTGTTTGTTTAAAACAGATCAAGCTAAATTAAGCATACCTTGTTGAGTTACTGGCTGAGATAAAGATGATTTTATTCATTGAAGTTGAATAGCAGAAGGCACGAATGTGGAGAGATACTGCAAGTAGATGACACAATTGTTAGACACTCAGTACACAAGATACAATTAGATATTAATTCCCAAGCTACTTTGCTTTCTTTTGATCAGACCTCTCATTCTGTACTCTAGTCCATGCGAACACCATCATTTTGCAACTTGGGTTGTTGCATTTCATTATCCTCCCTTCCTCAAATATTCTTAATCTTTGTGTATCTTGAAATAAAACAGTTATTAAACCCGGTTTAATATGGTGATTAATGCGGTAACCTATTGATTAGTTTAGTTCATTGATACCCTTGCAAATCCATAACTCACCCTCTCAACCAGTAAGTCATCCTTATGGATTAGTTTGGTTCATTGATACCCTTGCAAATCAAGAGGGTTTAGAATTGAGTTCAAGCTATAGTCTGAGCAGGGAGGGGGGATTTACAGGATTAATTTAGCGCAGAGGACCTGCCTGGAGATCATGCATCTTTGAGTATCTTATAAATATTTTTTCAAGCCACCAGCCACCAGATCGAGTTTGGTTATGAAACCTAATCTAGCTTGACAGGTCAACATGAAATCAGCAACATCACGTATGAGGGAGTTCCAAATATCCCACAGGCCCACCACTTCAAATCTGTCCTGAGATACTGGAAAGCTAACTCATCATGCAATCATTCATATGTTGTGATCAGAACAAATAACCTGCAACTTGCAATTCATCCAGGAACAAGTAAGATTTGTTTCAGCAGTATCCGCGGCCCTAGATAAACAGAATAGGCTGGAAAGAACTTCGCTTTGGAGTACAATTTTTAAGATCCATAAATAGATATAGTGGGATGTACGAGGAAAAAAATGTAGACAATCTACTCAGCGAGTAACTTAATGAAGAAAATGAATTCGACCATGCTACCGTTTATTTATACTCAACCTCAACTGAATCACTAAAATGTTGCTTATACTGCATCTAGGTGGATACATCTTGACCACAAGGATCAAAAAATCAACAATCGACACAATGTATTCACCTAAATTCGGAATGTTCATATGATTCAGGACTTTCATCAGGAGGAGATTCATACACTTCACTATCTTCTCCTTGAACAAACTGAAGCAAGTAATGAACTCCATCTACCACATCGTACACCATCAGTCCTATCCTACCTCCAACCCAACTACCCAAATGACTTCCAACAAGATAACCAACACGTCCAAGCCTTTCATCACCAAGAAAACCTCCAGCATAGGCACCAACCAATGTTCCACTGCCCCTGAGGAAACCTTCTGTTATGGTACCTCCATAGTAAAGTGCTTCAAAAAAGTCCCATCCAGAAGAGATAACAGGACCTATGATGCGTTTTGCTTGCTGCTTCGCCAGTTTTGCAGCCTTTGTCCCTTCTTTCCGTGCTGTTTTTGCCGCATCCTGCGGAGACATTCCCTGTCCCACTGCATCAAGTAATGAACGCTCAATTGCAAGATTCCTTGCTCTCTCAACATGAGCAGATCTGATATTGTAGACATACAACTTCACACCCTCTTTCACCGCACATGCTAGGGTTCCGGAGCCCATGTCAAAGCAGTCAAAGATTGTAAACTTCCCACTCTGGGAAGAATTATCGTCCCCAACCAGTTGCCGACACTTTTCAGCTATAAAATGTTGCCGCACATAAGCATACCATGTTGTCAAAAAAATCTCAAGCCAATACATTCAGTTTTGTTAAATTCAGATGATAATTTAAGAAACCAACTTGTTCTCTACTTCCGAAGATCCAACAATCAAGCACAGAAGGATTTGGTTAGAATCTTGACATGAGAATATTGTGATAATGTGTAAAGCAAAGATAAACTCGTTGGCAGGCACACACAAACACATGCAGACAATGCGAAAGAAACCCATACAAACATTTTATATATCTATTGAGTACACATATTATTCACAAAACGATGATCCTGATTCTGTCCTAACACGTATGAGCCACTTCAACAAAACAGTATTCGCTAGATGAAAATAAGAGAGATCATTAAAACTATACGAGTTAGATTTTTCACATAAGCTACATTGCCTCCAAAACTCAGAATTTGCTATCAATTTTTAATGTGAGTGAACCGAATCTTACAAATTTAGCAAAATAACTGGAAAAAAAATTTAAATCCTAAGAAACCTCAACACTTTCACATCAAGTCAGGAAATCTGACATACTTATTTACACTATCCCAAACAAATTTCAACCAATATCAAAATTTCAATACATTTGCACACATAAGAGCTCTCATGTATTCAACAATCGAGTTACTAACTCATGAGTTTATCAGCACACAGTACTCATCAAAGACTAGATCTTAGCTTGTTCCCAACAAACCCAGATTAGAAATGAACCCCTAAAACATAAAAGATCACAAATTTCACACACACAAAACAAATACAAAAGAACATTAAAGATTCACCAGCCTACAATCCAGAAACTCAATCACAACCAAAAACCAATCTTCTTGACCCAAAAAGGACTCAAACTTTGCACCTAAAACAGAGTCAAAACGAAAAGCCCACAAAGAATAACACAAAAAAAGTATGAAGAATATACCTGTGATACTAAGAGCTATGATTCCAACTATAAAGGCAAGCAATTGAACCCTCTTTTTTTGGAAATCCATAAAAACAAAACAAGTCCGGTTTCTTGTGTTTGTGTTTTAGAGAACTGTCTGTTTATGTAAACAGTGATGAAAGAAAGGAATATCTTCTACTTACGGTTCGTTCACGTTATCTATAGGAAAAGTAATAAAAGAAGATTGTTCTTCTTCTTGCTGTTTAAGATTTTGTGCATGTGGTTCTTGTCTCTCAGTTAAGAGAACGAAGGAGAGTGGAAATTCAAGAGACCAGGCAAACCGCACCGTTTTGCTGACTTGCTTATTAGCCTCTTTATACTATGACAGCTGTTTTTTTTAAAAATATCTTTTATTTAAAAATATATTAAAATAATTTTTCTTTTAAAAAATATTTTTAACAACACATATCAAAATAAAATTAATATAAAGTAAGAGAATAGATAAAAAAATTTAACCTTTTTAAAAAAACATTATGAAAACATGTTTACCTTTCTTTATCTTCTATGTTTTTTTTTTAAATAAATAAAATAAAAATCAAACAGTTGTCATATGTTTTTGCATGGTATCCAAAGACTTAAATAATGGATTTGAGGATTGATAATCAATTAAATCTTTTACTAAAATAAATTTATATTAATAAAAAAATAGATTTTATTGCTAGTGCCCATTTAGCTTCTACTTTCTAAATTGTTTTTTCTTTAAAAATTAATAAATTGATATTTTTTTTATGATTTTGATATTAAAAATAAAAAAATATAAAAAATATTATTTTAATATATTTTTAATTAAAAATCACTTTTTAAAATAATTTGTATTACATTACCAAACATATATTATATTCTCAAAATCAAATAAAAATTTTCATTCAAGTTTAATTATTATTATGAAATAATAAAAATAAAAATAATAAAAAAAAATAAAATATATCTTATAAAAAAATCATATTTTTTTCTCTGAATATTTATTTTTTAAAAATTTTTTTTATTAATATGAATATTCAAGTCAGGTTACGCGCATCTTGACTAATCTTATATACTCTAAAATTAACGTTTATACAAATATCTAGTAATATTAAAAAGACTTAAATTTATAAATATTAAAAAATAAATTTAAAATTTAATTAGTTGTTATCCTCGATAATTAATTATTGAAATTATTAATTAAGCGTGGGTTTGATAATACTTTTACTAGCGTGGTTTTGATACAGGAGTAATTAATGTTATTCTTGTATAATAGTTTTATCTAATTTAATTATCGAAAAACATCAATCACTGAATTTATAAAAATTACTAACGATCAATCAAAAACTAA
>Ga0325403_1003010_pt1 | contig 15194 bp, 8 predicted proteins | sample PopdelMetagenome_19_FD_205665 | JGI IMG/M metagenome (GOLD analysis project Ga0325403, IMG submission 205665) | Populus deltoides microbial communities from Bellville, Georgia, United States - Xylem-PdKOR-R4 | ecosystem: Host-associated > Plants > Phyllosphere > Stem > Wood/Secondary xylem...
TGGTTCCAGGCCCTCCATTTCCTTCAATTATCTCAGAGCTCTTAATGTGCTCTGGTAGAATTTTAGGCAAAAGAGTGTCGGTCTCAAGGCAGTATGCCTTGAAAAGCTTGGCTGGGGCGACAGCAACGGCAAACTCATTTTCCAAAGTGATGACACCCATTATAAACTTAGGATTTTAAAAGACTGAGAAGGGGGGAGAGATTTTGTTGATTTGCGAGATGTTTTTGTTGGTGCTGAAAACAAGAGGAGGAGAGGTAGTATTTATAGGATGAAATTGAAGGCTATGTGGTGTGAAAGGATCACATATATGTGTCGATGACCAGTGCTAATTAATTCTTCATATTCTGTTCTTGGTCATTACTTGTTTAAATTAAATAATTTATGTCCTAGTCAAATAAATCACCCTTGAAACCATATAAAATTCTATATGACTATGTATGCTCCCCATCATCTAGGAAAATCCCAGCACGTCAATTTCATGGATGATAAATATTAATTTACGACTTGAATAATTCCAAACTAACGGAAATTTCTTCGGGTGGTTTACCTTGATCCTTACTATGAGTGAGTTATTACTTTCCCTTTCAAAAGAACAAAAAGGAATGAGTTAGTATTATATTAAGTTGAGATATCTGACAATACTTGGGTAGTAAAACAAAATTTCTATTAAGCCGAGTGGATTGAAAAAGGCTGCTCCCTCATGTGATTGCAGTCTCATTTGTTACGGGGAAAAAAAACAAAAAAAACTGGGTCGTTCAAAAATATAAAAGTAAAACTCATGATCCCTAGGTTTAAAGCTTACAGAGGCGGCCTAAATTTTATATTTAAGCAATATTTTTTCAATATATATAGAGGCTGAGAGAGTTGAAGAAGAGCCACCGGACAGGATGACAATAGATAGGGCCCAAATCATTGGCAAATGGTCAAATGAAGCGCCTACCAATGCAGACAGTATAATAACTTGACAAAATTTGAAAAAAACAATTTGAAAAATCTAGAAGGTATAGATAAATATATAGTATTCCTTTTCTCTTTTGAGAGAATTGAAAAAGGACTTATAAGTTGCATCATTTTTAAGAATAATTGTGAATTTGACTGCATACTGTGTAAATAAATAAATAAAAGATATAACTTAAATTAGTTTTCAATCTATAGCCCGAATCTCAATTAAATACCTAAGAATTTTAATTTGTTGTGTTATAAAGTTTTCAAAAATTCTCAATTGATTGTTTCATCCATTTTTTATAATAATTTATTAAAATATTAATATTTTAAAAATGACAATTTACTATCCATTTATCATATTTTTCATTTATATATGATCTCATTTATTTTATATTGAAAATAATAAAAAGAATTATCATAATATGTTCTTAATGTACTATTTTATAATAGAATTAGTGGTGTCCAATTTTCAACTTAAGTAAATATTGCTGTGCTTGTATATTTTTTAAATCAAAGGATCAAATTGAATTAATGAGAAGTGTTGATTAATTTTGCAAGTGCATGAATCGTAGTAAGTATAAAATGATGAGTAGAGTATCTTTCCACGAGTATTTGTGAAAATTAATTCTAATTATCAAAATCTTTTAATGTATGATCTATTTGAGGAATTGAATGAGATAGTTTACGAAACAAAAATTAATAATTAAAAACAAACAACCAACTGATTAAATATTATTGAATTCAATTCTACTTATTATAGGATTTCTGCCTTACTGTAACTATTCTTATGTGAACTTTCTTAATTGAATTAATTATTTCTAGCATTGACAATCTGGTTTTTCTAATTTAAACACTAATCTCTCTCGAGTATCAATGAATTATTTCGACAAATAAACTTTATATATTTTATGAAATTTCTGAACTTGTCAAAATTTATTAAGAACCGTAAAATCTTTAACGATTACAAAATTTCATAGGAAATCTCTATCCTATAAATTTCTTAAGGTATTTCAAATACTATCTAAAACAATAATCACTTCTCAATCTCAAATTGAATCCCAAATCATGCAAATGTTGGTCAAACATACACAAGCATTAAGCATAGAATGAAATACTCAACAACTAATGTAATAATTCAATTAAAGAAATTGTTCACATATTCATAGTAAGGTTACATCAAAAATCACAGAATAAAAGTCTACTCCATGGTTAAATTAAAGAGAAACAAACTTGGTATGATGAACATCACTCAAAAGCAGAGAATGACAGTAGAATAGCTATGTGTCTTCCAATCTGCTCTGATTTTTGACACCCTGTTTTTCTCTATTTTTTACTTTCCTTTTGTCTCGCCTCTTCTCTTCTTTTTGGTGTATTGAAGGGTCTCTCTTTGTTTTTTTCATTTCCCTAGCTGATCCTCCCTTTTTCTCTTATACTCTCGCCTTTTTACCCCCTATTAAATTAAGAAATTTCCCTTCTTTGTTTTGTATTCCTTTCTATCTTGATATTGTGGGCCAGATTTGAGGTAGAAAATGTGTGGATTCAAAAATCTCTATTTCTGGAGAAATTATAGAAAATCGAATCTTCTTTCTAGCAACTCTAATCCTGTAATTTTTGGACCTCTGAGACTTGAGATATGGGCCATAACCCGAGACAGCATTTGGAATGCAGGAATTTCGGGTCCGAATCAATTCTTATTTTTCGACTCGCTCTTTGGGCTTCAAAACAAAAAAACTAAGTTTTATGCCCTTCATATGTTTTGTAGATCTTCATCTTAGATTTTGAATTTGGTGATAAACACCTGGAACTGAGATGTATAACTTCTTTTGCAGCCTAAAATCAATTAGTGTTCCACTTTACTGCTGGATTCTGACTACTCAGTAATCTAGTATCTGAAAACACATTAATTTCCCACGAAGTCATTAGTTCAAAAAAAGATCCAAAATTCTAATTAACTTATGCAACACATCCAAAATATTTTAAAATCAAGCATGAATAGTGAAAAATATACATGCTATAAATTCCCTTATCAAGAAGATAATTAAATTGCCTATATATTTTGGATCAAAATGTATTTGTATGTTTGCGCATATGTAATGAGTGTATCATTTTCACTAACACTTCATTTCATACTATTGGTTTTAGATTATATTGATGCAAATTACCAACAACTAATCTAATGATGATGATAGATGGAATTTAAAAATAAAAAATAAAAAATAAAAATGACCGTGGCTAACCTAATTTAATTTTTAAAACTTGTGACATTGATCATGAAACCGAATTATAACACAAAAAATTTCAAAGACGGATCATGAGATTATGACTGATTAGAAAATCTAGTCTTAAAAGCAGTCCAGACTTGTTTGAATGTGTTTAACCCATACACTATTCCAACAAATATAGACGATAGATCATAATATAATACCCAATGGATCTTGTTCTTTCTTATACCACGGTGTATAAGATGGATTGGGTGAATTATCAGCATTGGTTTTCAGGGTCAAAACCTTCAACAACTAACTCTAGAAGATCATTACTGTTTAGAATGGGCAGAAATTGGGACTGCCAGCTTAGATAATTTGATCCATCAAGTTTAAGGGATGGTGGTGGTAAGGTATGAGAAAGATTGAGGCATCTGTGAGCTATAATGGCTCTGATTCGAAGTAAACACTTGACGACATGGTGATTTTTATTATGTATTTTGCAAACAATACAATAACATCAACTATTGAAAAGAACTGCTTCAATACAATTAACCAAATGACCACAAAATCAAATACTACTAAAGTAATAGAAGATGTACTTCAGTACTCTCGAGTTTTTTTTACCGGTAACAAGGATGGAAAATTTACCCGAAGGAAGAAGAAAAAGCAATAACCACACTGCCAAAGACAACCAAGAAAAGGCCACACTAAAAAGAAAATGAAACATGGGAATTCTCGTATTTAGGCATCTGGATTGGCTAAGAAGTAGGCTTCAACAGCCTTGAACAAGCCTGCTGTCTTTTTGCCATACACATCCTTGATTTGATCTTTGTTGATCTCAGCATCACCCTTGATGTAGTATGTGCTGGTTCTCTTGCAAATGGAACCTCCCTCAGGAGTTGGCACGAACTTGTGCTCGTAAGTCACCTTTTCAACTGCATCCTTCCAAACATTGGCTTCAATCAAGCTGAAGCTGTAGGTCAAGTTCTCTTCGTCAATTGCCTCAATCTTCTGCTTGGCATAACTGAGATCTTTTCCTGCAAGAGAAAAATCAATTTGTTACTTCTTTATGCGGTACATATAGCGAGTGGTGTGCTGGTTTCAATATAGTTAATATAATTAAAAGTAATTGCAACATATAATATACTAACCTTCAGCAAAAGTGATCTTCCTGATGGTTCCAGGCCCTCCATTTCCTTCAATTATCTCAGAGCTCTTAATGTGCTCTGGTAGAATTTTAGGCAAAAGAGTGTCGGTCTCAAGGCAGTATGCCTTGAAAAGCTTGGCTGGGGCGACAGCAACAGCAAACTCATTTTCCAAAGTGATGACGCCCATTATAACTTAGGATTTTAAAAGACTGAGAAGGGGGGAGAGATTTTGTTGATTTGGAAGATGTTTTTGTGATGCTGAAACAAGAGGAGGAGAGGTAGTATTTATAGCATGAAATTGAAGGGTATGTGGTGTGAAAGGATCACATATATGTGTCGATGACCAGTGCTAATTAGTTCTTCATATTCTGTTCTTGGTCATTATTTGTTTAAATTAAATAATATATGTCCTAGTGAAATAAATCACCCTTGAAACCATATAAAATTCTATTTGACTATGTATGCTCTCCAACATTATGGAAAATCCGAGCACATCAATTTCATGGAAGATAAATATTAATTTACGACTTGAATAATTCCAAACTGACGGGAATTTCTTCAGATGGATTACTTGAGTTGTTTTTGTATTTATATATATAGTTAATAAAAAAACTGGGTCTTTCAAAAATCAATAATGGAAAAAAGATTTTAAGAAATGGAGATTGGAAAACATAAAAGTCAAACTCATAAGCCCCTCGTATCTACAAGTTTAAAGCTTACACAGGCGGCCTAAATTTTATATTTAAGCAATATTTTTTCCAATTTTATATGTATATATAAAGAGAGAAGCCACCGGATCATTAGCGAACGGTCAAATGAAGCGCCGACCAATGTAGATAGTATAATAACTTGACAAAATTTGAAAAAACAAATTAAAAAATCTAGAAAGTATATTTTGATAGGCCATCAAATAATATAATCGTCAACTATATAAAAAAATATGTAGTATTCCTTCTCTCTTTTGAGAGAATTGAAAAAGGATTTATAAGGTGCGTAATTTTTAAGAATAATTGTGTAGGCACGATTGCCCATCAATCCCATGGGCTCAATTTGCACTCCACTGGCTGTGCTGGGAATCTTTCAGTGTCTTTGCAATAATCATAGATCACAAGGTTTCTTTGGACCCAGGCATAGTCCATTTTCTGTTCATCTGAGAGATGCCAAGCATCGTATTGATCCCACCAGTATTTAGTCGTTGTTGATACACAGGCAGGGTATGGATCTTCCCATTGACAAGCTTCAACAGTGAAGTCCTTGTAAGAGGACACAAATGGGGCCTTCTTCCAGTCTGTCTTCTCTAGCCCTCCTCTAGTAGCCCAATCATCTGCGTTCCAGATACTTGAAAATAGGTACATGGGCTTCTCATTGGGGAAGAAATTATTTGGTTCTCCATTGTTCTTGTGCACCCTTATTGCCACTTTATCAACAAAAAACCTGCTTAGCGTATGAAAAATCCAAGTCAGTGTCACTGTCCATCTAACCCAAGTTGCAACCAAATCTCTTAGGCTTATTTATTGACTGTTCCCACAATGTTGATCTCTTCCTGCAGTAACTATTGCTTTTCGTCTCAAAGATATTAAATTGATGTTTTTTAAGTGTTTTTTAATGTGTTAATAAAAAAACATAATTGTAATATGCATTTTCAATGGAAAAACATCTACGTTACCAAACACACCGGGACGCAACCAGAACTTTAATCTACTGTTTTTGCCATTTTCTTTTTTGCTTTTGCTTTTGCTTTTGTGCAAGATTGCAGCATGAAAACTTGAATCATCAGGTGCCTTGATCTAGCTGTAGCATGGAATCGAAGGACTTACACTATCTGGAGATTGTTCCAGAGAATGGAATAGGTGTGGAACTCCTCGGTAGGGTCGAACCAAAGCATGTGCCTCATTTCACGGTTACCAGTACCATTCTTGTATATATTTGTTTGTATCAAATAGGGTTCTCCAGTTCTATTCCCCAAGAACTCAAAGTCCAACTCATCTCTTGTTGGCCCTGCCCCATTCTCTGTACACATCTGCAAACACAGATGAATCCACTTTAGCCTCCCTCCGTGATAATTTCCTGTACTTACTGCCAAGCTAGAATTAAGTACAAAAAAAATAGTTTAAATATTTATGAAGTCTTTGATTAAGCTTCACAGCCATGAATCTTTAAGGCATTTTGAGCGTATGGGGCGGTAGAAGAAAGACTTACATAATAAGCTGTCACAACACCTGCAGAGTCACCTCCAACCAATTTCAGCTTCATGCTAAACCACCCAAATCTATATTTATGATTGGTTTGAAATCCACAACCTGATAATTAAGAAAAAAGTGATTTAATAAGATTGCAAATCTTGAACATTAAGCAAGGAATATATGATATATTCATCCCATTCAATCAATGAACGAATAAAGAACTCTTTAGTTTGCTCTGATTGAGGATTATATAAATGCATAGAGATGTGTGTACCTGTTTCTTTGTCCAATGAGAGATACCAGATCTGCCCATCTTCAGATGTTTTGAAATGATCCTCAGACCACATTATGCTAAAGTTATCTTCAAAAGATGCTTTTGGTTGAGCTGCTTCAGAGGATACACAGGAAGCAGCCATGAAAGCTGCAGTGTAGAGAAGAGCTGCCATTGTAGAAACCCTTCTCTCCATTTTGCTTGAAGAAGGCAGGGAATGAGTTTTCTCAACTAGCAGCTGGATCTTTGTGAGAAGATGATTTGCATCTAATGATAAGTATTGGAAATGCAGTGCTTCCAATATGAAGGCTAGAACTGGAAAATCAAGCTGACATTTCATTGTTGATAAATTATTTGATGATGATCACATAATGTACAATTTTGCCCATCTAAATGCGTGTTTACTGTTGTAGTATATGTTATTTTTAAAAAATATTTTTTAATTAAATATGTATTAAAATTATGTATTTTTAGAATTTCTTTTAATTTTTGATATAACACTATAAAAAATATTAAAAAACATTAATTTAATACCTTTTTAAATAAAAAATAGTTTAAAAAACAAAACTATAACTAAAATATATTAACCATGAATTTGATGTGGAACATTAATTATGCTACAAAACCGACATGGGTATTGTAGGAATTTGATAAAAATGGTGCATGAAGAATTTACATCACAGAAAAGAAAAATGGAACACTGAGAAAGCCAGGCTGCCCTCCAAAGAAAATTTCAAGGTGGGGTCATTATGTTGTTGCTAGAAGAGGGAGTAATTTTGATTTTTCAGACAAATTGAGCTTCTTTTAGTTTAAAGAAAAATTGTTACGTGTATAACCAGAATTTAATATTAATTAAATAAAAATTTTATATACATAACTAAATATTAAAAACTAAATTAAAAAGTTGAGAAATAAACACATGTTAAGATATTAGATCTCGTGTTATATGAAGCAATTCATATTTTTTAAGTCATTATATGTAATGAATTTTTTATAAAACAATAAAATAATTTAAATTTTATTGAAATAAATATTTTTGTAGTATAATTCATATTTTTACTAATCTATTTTTTTCAATAAAAAAACATGGCTTTTTTTAGTAATATACTTCATTTAATAAAATCGGAAGGCCATTAAAATAGATATTCAATAGGCTCTAAGGGATTCAAAATAATGATAAAAACGAGATCCTTTTAATTAAAAACTATTTATTTTATCAATTAGATTTCTTTTTTTGGAAAAGTATTTATTAAAATGTTATTTTATGAAGCAAAAAATTATTAGGGTCGTAAAAGAAAAATCTAATAAAATAATAATAGATGGTTTCATTAATTATTAGGTCTCGAATGTATTACAAAAATATAAGAATAATACATCAAAAACATTTTGACTTTGTTTTTTTTTTTTGCAATCATGTTATAATAAAAAACAAATGTGCAAAAAATCCCCAAATCAAAATTTAAGAAAAAAATAAATACAAGTCACAAAGGGTTGTCAAAAAAAAATGCTTGTTAATTTTATAAAAAAAAAACTATAATCCTATTCTTGAAAATGATATTTTGAATTTATTTATTTTCATAAAATTTAATTAGAAAAAAAATACATAACAGGTCAAATATACAAAGGCTAGGTGGTTGGGCCTGGGTGGCCCAATGCCTAAGCCATTAAAAAAAAAAAGTAGGCAATGCATTATCTACTTGCTTAGTTTCCGATCATATCTAATTAGGGTTTTTTCGATTCAACAATTTATTTTTTTAACCTATTTTCATTTGAAAACACCTAATAAACATTTTTATAATATCAATAAACTAATTTATCAACTCAAAGCATTCTTAAATCATTGTAAAAACACAAAATCAAAATGGTAAAAAATCATTTCTCAATCTTGATCTATTTTTTTTTTAAAAGACAAAGGTAAAAAAAACACCTTAATGAAAATCCTTCTATTGAATGAAACCCGTTAATATCAAGATTGTGCTATTTTATTGTTGAAATATGGTCAATTGACAACTTTTTCTCTCTTTTTCTCTCATTTATTATTTTTGGTGATGTTCTCTCTTAGGTGTCAAATCCAATTAAAAAAAATGAATCTATGGATCAAAATCAAAATTCTAAAAACTTTGAGTATGTTTTTGTATGTTTTATAACATTATTTTTCTTTCTCTTTTAATTCTATCTTTCCACAACTTTTTAAAACTTTATCTCATAGAATTTAGTTAAAAAAAAAGGATTCAATAAAAAACGTTTAGAATTTAAAAACAAAAAGACAAAATGAAAAGAAAAAAGAAAGCGAGTTGGGAAGCCCTTTAGCATTTCTAGAGAAAAAAAAAAAAAAACATTGCAATCTACGGGCTTTTCAATGTAATCACTTTGTTCGTTTCTGCTGGTTTGCTTCACTTTAACCTAGCAATGGAGGTTTATTCAAACTATAAAGAAAAACTTTTACTAGGAATTAGCAGAGCTTGCTTTCTTCGAAATAAAACCAGCATGCTAATAACAATGGCCAAGAAAGGATGCAGATTATATTACACAGTGACAAAACAATATCCTCTTCACTACTGGCTCAGAGTCTTCAGACATATCTTGCGGGCAACCAGTGGTATTCCCTCAAGTATGCGAAAGGATGGAATATTGATAGCCGTTTGATTACAAGTCAAAAGCTTGAAACATTGGGCTTTAATGGTGCACATGACATGCCTGGGAATTCTGAGGTGAGTTCATGGATGGTGATAATTAAGGGTCCTACCCAATTGCATTATTGTAGAGCTCAGTAATGGACTGATAGAGATCATAGCAAAGGTTAATGATTCAATATTTAAATTGCAAAGCATATTAGAACCTTTTCCTTTTATCTATTTTTTTTTTTTCAATTTGAAAGGTAGCCAAGAATAGTAGTATTTTCAACTTGAACATTTTTAAATTCACTATTAAAGTTAAAATTCTTATTAAGTGAGCATTTGTTTTGAGTAAAATATTTTATAAAATATATATATATATATATATATATATATTTTTTTTTTTTTCTTTCCTAAAGTATTTTAAAGAAATTGGTTTGTGTAAAATTATTTTTATAAATTAAGGACCAAAATAAAATTTCTTTATTTTCAACCTCAAAATCATTCTGGCCAGAGTTTTTAGCAAAGTTTAAACAAATTTCTTAACCCATATTAATTAATTAATTAATTAATTTTTATTTTTAACAACACATCTAAAATCAATCACTTAACTTTAAATTCATAATAATCATGAATCAACCTTAATAGCATAAACTTAAAATCTTTATAAATCTTTTCATAAATAAACCATAATCAAAAGTAACATAAGAGAGAACCACTTACTTGTTATTTTTACCTTCTCAACCAAAAAACTCAAGATTAAAAACTGAAATAATTAGTTTGATGAAAAGAGGGTCACGGTAGTCATAAGAATTAGAAAAGAGAAAAACAATTCTCTTGCAACTTTCCCTTATATACCTAAGTTTACTTATGTTGGATTTAGGCTAACTTGAGTAACTTTCTCTTGCAACTTTCTCTTTCATAATATCATCTTATTTTCTCTCTTTTTTTGTAAAAAGAGTAGAAAAGGCAAGAAAAAAAATTTATATCTAATAAAGAAAAGGTTACAAACTAGCCTTGTTATAGAAGATTAGATCTTTTGACTGAGCTATCTTGAATGTGTAACCCTCCACCTTTGCACGCTCCATGCATGTTTGTTTGTAACTTGCAATTGAACATAAAAAAAAAGTTAAAAAATAATATGGCAACATATAAATTCAAAAGAGAAAAAAAAATAAAAGGATTATGAGTTATGTTAAAATAAAAAAAATTGAAAAAAATAGTGAGAAATTTGACTTGGGAGAGAATTTACGACTAGGATTTTTATTTTTTAAAAGGTTTGATTGACAAGAGCTTGATGAAGGTTTGTCGAAATCAAGTTAGAGTTTTTGGTTATAAGAAAAAGAGAAAGGGATTAATGCTTTAGTTTGTTAAAATGATGACAGGAAGAGGTTCCCACTTAAATTTAAGGTATATAAGTTGAAAGGGAGATGAGAAAACGACGAAAGAAAAAAACCTAAGAGAGAGAAAGAAAGATAGTATTTATACCAAGTGAACTGTATAAGATATATGTATTGGGTTGTGTTTATTGAGTTTCATGAATCTCGACCTATCATCCAACTCATGATATTTATGTTTTAGATTTTTTAATCCACTATCATATGTAATATTTATATTATTTGATTTTAACGAATTAATACAAATATTATGAATAGATAGATTTTCTTTTAACACCCTTACACATAACTAGGTTTCACTTCTCCAAAAACTTAACCTCACCACAAAACCATACTCTCAAACACTCTAAGCTTAAACCAGACCTTAAATCCTATTGTTGCTACCTCATTTTTGATCCAATGTTTTTTTAAAAAAAACAAAAAAATAGAAAAAAAATGAAAACCCAAAACAAATATGTTCTTGATATATTAGCATTGTTTTTAGCATTTTCATCCTCGTCTCAAAAGAATTTAAATTTTCAAAAGTCTTTTGAACACATTCGACCTTTAACGCGTCATTTTCAAAGTTAATGATTTTCCTCATTCGAGTCGATGTTTATAAGAAAAATCCAAAAAATAAGAAAAATCAAAATTTGCAAAAAAGAAAAAAGAAAAAAAATTGAGGAACCAGTTTGAAAACCTAGCAACATTTTACCTATAAATATAAATCTAAACAAGACAAAGAGGGGGGGGGGAGAAAATTAGCAGAGAAAAATTTTGAGAGGAAGGGGTAAAAGAAAAGGCCAGAAGGGAACCTTAAAAAAGAAACTTCATCTTCTCTAAGCCAGCCGCTACCCCTCATATTTTTGAGGTTTTTGTTTTTCTTCTCCCTAAACCAGCCAAAGCTTCGCCCCTCCCTTTCCCAAAAACAAACCAGAGAACTCCATTAAACCCACCACCACTTATAGGCCTTCCCTCTCTGTCAACACAGCCCCCACAAACCGGCCTCACACTGTCCCTTTCCCCAGCTGTTCTTCCCCCAGCCACAGAGAGCACCGCCTTCGTCTATTGGCCAAACTAGAGTCGCCGCCCACTGACATAGGAGACCATCCCCACAGATGCCGTCTCCAGCTTCCCCCATCTCTGCTAAACCGAGACCCAGCTCTCTCTCCTTCGACCAGCCTCTAGCGACAGCTAAAACACAGCAGCGCCTACAGACCTGCAGCTGTCCCACACAAGCTGAACCCTTTTCCTCCTCCTTACCACCAACTACCTGAAGCAGTGGAGAAGAAGACAAAACCCATAAAAAAACAGATCTGCAATGAAGCAGATCTAAAAAAAAGGAGAAAAGAGAGAAGCATATTTGAAAACAATGAAGGAAAATTAAAACAGACTGCTTGTTACATTTTTGGGTGTTTTACAGGTCACCGTCACACGTGGAGGAGACGCACCACCACTGTTCCTACATTCCTAGAAGTCTTCCTCTGCAATTCCTGGAATTTTAGGGGTTTGTTTTGTAATTTTTACATGATGGAATATGTATTTAAATTACTGTTATTTTTTTAAATTTTATGTTATGTTGTAAACATGCAACCATGAGAAAACTAGTGAAAAGTGGTATGTGTATTTTTTTGTGTTTTTAAATGATAAAACCAAAAGAAAAAAAATTAAAAAGACAAGAAGAATTGAATGTTTTGATTCGCTCACGGTTAAGGATTACAAGCTTATATGTAGGAGGTATTTATGATATTCGATTAAAAGAAAAAACCTTTCAAACTTCTACAACTTATCAAAACCTCGAAGCAGCTTATCTCATGTAGGGTGTACTAGGGATGCTAATATCTTCCCTAGCTACAATCAGTTTCTTACCCTTGAATCTCTGACAAGACCAGTCCACTTGGGCTTTCTAATAACCTTGAATCAAATATTAGATGGTGACCCTCAAATCAATAAACAAACGAACAAAAATCATCATCAACGCCGCACAGGCACATGCGACACCTATTGTTACCTCATCAATGTCTATGTCAATTCAGTTCTCACTCAACCTGTGAGACCCACCTTGGATTCTTTGGTGAAAACACATCATATGTCCTTGGAGAGGCCATGATTGATTCTTTTAGAGGTAAGAGTTTAAAGTCTGATGCTTTAAGTTTTGTTCTTGAATGTTTTTCACAGAAGGGTGTTTATGGAAAGTTTAGAGATGTATAGGAAGGTGAGGGGTGATGGATTTATTGCTTCTGGTTGTGCTTGTAATGCAACTCTTGATGCTTTGCGTAGAGAAAATGAGATTAATTAAGTTTGATGTTCTTATTGTGCCATGATTACAGATGGGGTTATGCCTGATAAGTTAACTTTTTCGTTGATTGCACAGATTCTTCGTATAGATATAATGTTGTAGTAAAAGAGGTGATTTTGAAGCTGCGTTTAATTTGATAGGTTAAATCAAATGCGAGAGAGGGAACTTGACACTGGTTTTGGTACTCATAGTGTCATAACCCAATTTTTGACCCTTTTATTTTAATTATTATTATTATTTTATTTACTGAAAAGGATATAAAAAAATGATGATAAAAAAAATAATGATGAAAAGCAACTAAAATGAAATAAATGAAGAATGAATTAAAATTTGGGTTAATGGTAACATGATTGGAAGCTTACAGATTTAATTAAATTTTTGACTTGTTTAATTAATCAAATCAAGGATTTAATTGGAGAATTGATAAGTTTTGAGACTTAATTAAGCTTGAAATTAATTTAATTAATCCAATCAAGGGTTTAATTGGAGAATTGATAAGTTTTGAGACTTAATTAAACTTGAAATTTATTTAATTAATCCAATCAAGGGTTTAATTGGATAATTGATAAGTTTTGAGACTTAATTGGACTTGAATTTAGTTAAATTAATGAAATCAAGGACTTAATTGAATAAATAGCAAAGTTGGGGTTAATTAGGGGTCAAAATTGCAAAATTAAAGTCCAGGGACTGTTGTGTATAATTCGCTGAAATCCAGGGGTCCAATTAAAGTTTATCCAAGGGCTTGATTACAAAACTTTCAAAACTTAAAGGGCCAAAACGCAAATAAGCATTAAACACCAAAACGGCGCCGTCTGTGAATGCGCGGTTCATCTTCTTCAACGGATGCCCACCGCCACCATTACACCTGCAATCAATGGTTGGAAGAAACGGATTTGGAAGAAACGGATTGTTCTCTGGCTATAAAAGCCAGAGAACGAAAGGTCACAAAGGGACGGAGGGAAAACTGAGGGGAGAGGGAATCAGAGAGAAAAAAAACACAATAGAAAGAAGGACAGAACCGGGGGGGGGGGACACGAAAAAACCAGGGAGTGGAGACAAAAAGAGCCACAAACAGGAGAGGAGGAATCAAAGAACCGAACTATACAGAGGGGAGCAAATTTTTGCCCCTATTTCTTCTCAAAGAAACAGAGGCGTTCGTGCCTCACAAAACACATGAAGAAAGGCCACTCTCTAGCTTTATAAGCCAGATAAGGCAAAAAAAAACAAAAAGGAGGAAAAAGGAAGAACCGAAAGCACAGACTAAGAAAAGGAAAGAGCAAAAAGCCAGCAATCCCAGCTTTGCTTTCGTCCCCAGAACGCAACCAAAGTGAACAAAAAAAACAAAAAAAAACAAGCAGAAAAGAAAAGGACCACCAGAGAGCACCAACATCATCATTGGCTTCCCCTTCTACAGTGCTAGCTTCCACAGCCAGAGGAAGAAGTTAAAAAGCAGAGCAATGAGCTGCTGACGAAAGGGAACACAGACAGTAGGGGAACGAACAGAAGCAAACCAGGAAATAAAGAAAGCAAAGAAAAAAATAGAGCAGGAGGAAGCAGCGTCGTTCGTCCAGCACAGCACGCCATCACCTCTATCTTGCTCCCAGGTAAGTATCTCCAGTTTGCAAAATAATTCCCTAACACTGTGATTTAGAAATATAATTACATACTAACTGTTGCTAGCGTGCGTGACCAATTCACGCATGCTGGCGGGTAAAAGCCGCCTGGTCACTGGCCTGGTTGGGACGGCTGGGTCCAGCCCAAAAAAAATTAAAAAACTAAAAAATAAAAAAATAGAAAAAATAGAAAAATATGTATGCATGAATAAAAATAATGTAAATTTATTGGTTTATTCACCGACGCTAGAGTCAGGAATAAAAATACCAGTTTAAATTTATATTATTTTTATTCGTTGCATTTTATTTTATTTACCTAGAAAAATAAAAAAATATGTGCATGCGTAAAAATAAATTTATTTTTATTTATTTATTCACTGGTGCTAGAGTAGGGAATAAAAAATATTGATCTATTTTTTTTTCGTTTGCTATGAATTTTTACCAACGCCAGAGTTGGAATTATTCGAGCTCGAATATTCACTGGCGCCAGAGTTAGGAATATTATAAACAAATCATCATACCATAAACTAATAAATATTT
>Ga0325403_1003011_pt1 | contig 15193 bp, 3 predicted proteins | sample PopdelMetagenome_19_FD_205665 | JGI IMG/M metagenome (GOLD analysis project Ga0325403, IMG submission 205665) | Populus deltoides microbial communities from Bellville, Georgia, United States - Xylem-PdKOR-R4 | ecosystem: Host-associated > Plants > Phyllosphere > Stem > Wood/Secondary xylem...
CTCCCTCAAACCTTTCTTTAGCATGCTGAACTCCCCCCAGCTTGAGCAACCTCTCAAGTTTATTTTTAATAATGTTGTGCATATAATGGTTATGATTTGTGTCCCCAGCTAGGTCATCAAATTTAAACAGCCCAAGTGACGAAAGCCCAAACAAATTCGGCAATTGAATTCGGCCATGAAAAGCCCTGAAGAGTTCAAAAAAACCCACATGTTTTTGTTGATTTTTATCTTTAAAAAAACCAATTTGAAATTGGTGAACTGATTTCCAGTCAAATTTATTTCTGAATATATAAATAAAAAGAGAGAGAAGCGTACTACTATATATTATATTAATTATGTCTCGGTTTTGTTTTATGCACCATGATAGTTGGACCAGCTGGGTAGTGTTTAGCATCGTGCTAATAATTGTTTTATAAATTATTATTATTTTTAAGAAAAAGCAGGCATGATTGCATAAAGAAATATATTTTTAATGTCACGTGAAATAACAAGGATGGAGGGCTTCTATTGATGGGTCTTTTCATCGGTACGTTTAATGAATTTTCGCCTCTACAAATCAGTGATGCATGTGGGCCAACGTCAGAATTGAATGATTTGTTGTAAATTAATAAAAATTAAAAAGCCATGAAATTATTATTATTTTTTAATTGCTACAGAAGAGGAAAGGAAAAGTTTGCTAACATGGTTGAATATTGGGCCAGGCACAGACCTTGGAGGCCCGGCCCGGCCCAAATTGCCTCGACATGTTTTCACAGATGTATTCGCTTCCCCCTTTGATGCCTGGTTGGTGATAATTTCTATAAATTGTGTTTGGCAATTCGTTTTGGATAAACTCGTTTGCTGGTTGTCGTTCTTGTTGTACACATATATATATAATAAAAAAAACTATTTTAGAATTAGCATGGCTTAAATTATACTTGGTCTCTGTGTGTGTATATGAATGAAATTGCCCCAACAATTATTATTATTATTATTATTATTATTATTATTTTGGAGATGAAATGGACAAAGCAGCAGACTGTTGTTGTACAAAAATTGGACAAGGCAAAAGGTCATAATATTAATGGGTGATGAGCAACTCGATCGAGAGAAGATCGCAAAAGGTCAACCTCCGAATGGTAGAACAATTTATAATTATATAATTTCTACAATGATTTACTATGTATAATGGGTGGGTTTTATATATGTTCACATTTTGCTCGGATATGAGGAGAGAATATTGATAGATTAAAAACTAAACTAATAGTTATCTCGATAAAGCCAGGAGAATGATTCTTATAGTGTAGATGGGGCAGCAAATTTACAAGTGTTCTGACAGCCAAAGTAAGTTGCAATCCTCCTTTTGACCATAATTCGCAATGAATGTGGAGTCTGTGTAGTTCAAGTCAGATTCAGACATTCAGTATTCTGGTTGAGCAAACAAATACAGGAGAGAAGACTCTCTCATAGAGTGTAGTCTAGGTCTCTCCTTGATGTTCAAGCCATGCAAGGCAATGTCACAATCTGTGTGACATTGAAAGATCGGTCGCAACCAGTTTAACCCTCGTGTCCTTTCCTCCCCTTGAATCCTGACTACCTACGCAGGGCGGTGGTGTTTTCTGTTTTGTTAGCCTCGGTTCCCGAGGTGAAAAGGAACCAAGAAAGTCAAAAAGAAACTCCTCAAATCCCAGATAAAGACAAAGCATTCCAAACCCACCATTTTTCACCCTAAAGCTCGACATATGCCTATTCCATAGACTTTACTTGCTATTATTTCTTTCTTTTTTATGCCAAAAAGTTTAATGAGATTGCTCGATATTATCATAATATTAATCTACAGTCAATCGTGTAAAGCTTCTCTCCCTCCCTCCCTCTCTCTCTCTCTCTCCTCCTCCACCCCCACTTCAATCATGAAGCACTCGATTGCAAAATCATTTCTCACTCGTCTATTTGTATCCTGAGTGCCCGTACCTTCTTGGGACTCGCCATCCTGTTCTCTTTCTATGTTCAGCCTATTAATAGATTCATTCAGAGCATTTAGTTTGGATAGGAAAGGATGCACGCGCAGCAATTAATTAAGACTTCATCCAGAAGTTCTTAATTACTTGTAGGAAAACGAGATGCTTTGTCCCTTTTCTTTTCCGGGTTGCATTTGAATGGAATTTTATCAATTGGTCGTGGTGTGTTAAGAAAATCCCACATCTTAAGTTTGTGCTTAATTTTGAGTGTAGATCAAGTAATAAAACATTGATCAACGATAGTTATCCCCAAAAAAAAAATGAGAATATTCTAATGGGAATTTAATTAAAGTACCACGAATTATAAGATATGTCGATCATGTTAATCTTGTTTTTAGAAGGATTATTGAATTGTTAAGTGTTATATATTTAAGATATTTATAAATCCCAGAATTGTACATTGAATTCTGTCAATTTATGAATTTTTTAAAAAAATCTTTCCCCTCTTTTGAGATGATAGTTTTGCCTCTTGGAAACATTCTCTACATCAATATATACCTCAATAATAAGTACACGGGGGGCTACGTGTTCAAAATGTGTGTGTGTATATATATATATATTGCTAGTCGCAAAAGGTTGTAGTAGCCAGCCAGCCAGCATGTCCACCTTGTAAATATTGCAGCATGAGCACCCTTTTTATCGTATCCTCTACATAGTCAAGCTGATGTTGATAGTCGGTAATGCTATTCTGTGTGCATGGGAAGAAAGATATATTAGCTGTATGGCAACCTTGACAAGAGAGGCAGAGAGATCAGTGATCTTGACTACCACAGGTCATGAATCCCATACTGTTATGTACTTCAAGATGCTGCTGCTTAGAACCACCAAAATTATGAGGACAAGGACGTTTTCTAGCCCAGGCTTACAAGCCCAGTTGGAAATTTAAGAAGCCAACTCAGACAAACAGTGAAGTTGATGTTTGTGCAGATAATAAATTAATCAGTTAAAAAGAGAGAACGATTTCGTGACTTTTTCTTCCTTTCATTTCATGAGACTATTGAATGTCGGCCGCGACTGTTACTGTATGTTCATCACATGCTCGCTAGTTCCCATGCTCTACGACTCCCGCGTCCTCAGATTACAATCCAATAAATGAAATTATGAAATTGAATTGCAACTTCTTATGACTTAATGATGTAGTAGTGTTTGGAGAATTTGAGTTGTAATTAAACTACGGGGAACGTGTAAGAAATATTTTACGGATTAGACTGATAAATTTAAACTAAAAAAAAATAAAAAAATTGGATGCTTTAGATGAATTTTTTAACAAAAAAAATATAAATTTTAATTTTAATCCTAATTAATCTAGTTTTTTACCGTGTTATTTTTAAACTTTATATATAAAAGCGCATTCAAAGAATTGATTTAAGAAAAAATATTCAATTTAAAGTCTTAATTAATTTCCAGTCAGAATATTTTTTTTTTGAGAAATACATAATATTTTTTAAGTTCCATAAATAGATTACTTGTAAAAATGTTAGTAAATTACATTATTTGGGATCCACCCGTTCTGGATTCAAATTGAAATGGTGACTTAAAAAAACTATAGAGAAATCTCCATGATGTTTAATATATTGTTTCAAACCTTTTCATATAATTGTATTAAAATAAAAAAATTGATCTAACAAAATACAGAGCTAATTAACAAGATCATTTATCAATTAAAAACATTGAATTAGCCAAAAAAAAATGAAGAAAAAAAAGAAGCAGAGAAGAGAATATTGTGGACTGACGGGATGATGGCACCCTTGATGATGTTAGGTGTCATCAAAGACGGGAATCGAGGAGAGAAAGACAAGACAAAGTGAGGGATGAGGACTTAATGAGCACTTGACCAATTATATAGCTTTTGGTTACTTCCCCGGAATATATGAAATGAAGATAAAGAAAAACAAAAAGATAGAAAATAAGATTGTGACAGAAGTTTGTTTGATAGTAATGTAATAGATAAAATTATTACCTTTTTATTTTGTTTAGTTATGATGAATAGGATATAATAAAATATATAAAAAAATATTTTATTTTTCCTTAATATGTATTGTTATTAAACTTATATATTTAAAAAATAACAATTCAATATTTTATTTTTTTACTTTAGTTTATATCGATAGTTGAAATTAATAATATTATAATAATTCTAATTATAAAACTAGTATTGACTTGACGAGTTGATTTGAGGTCTGAACTAGTTTGAGTTTAAGAAAAAATAGAGGAAGAATTAACTCGACTTGACCTGGTCAAAAACTCAGGTCAACTCGAGACAAAACATGGGTTAAGAACTTGTTGAATTTTTTTGAAAAAAAAATTGGGTTCGCTGAGTTGACCCTCCCAACCCATGACCTGAATCTTACCTCGAGTTGACTCCCGGGTCAGGTTTTAAGACTAAAATTTTTTATCTATACATTGACTCATGTTAACCCGTGTTGACACTCTCAACTTGCATGGACCTTACCCGATTGGCCCCTAAGTCAAGTTTTAAAGTTACGATAATAACAATTTTTATCCTTACATTGACTTGGATCAACCCAGTTACCTTTCTGATTTGTTTTTTTTACTATGTTAATTTATTTCAAGGTTGTCAATTTCATTCTGGTTAGCGTTATATTTTTTTTATTGAACAGTAAATCTTGTTATGGAGCATTTCAAAGTTATGTTATGGAATTTTAGATAAATCATTCATATTCTAACTAAATGTATTTATTGTTTCGATAATCTTCTCATGTAATTGACTCCAATATGGTTTTTGAAAAGCAATTGTGAAATAGTCAAGTAAATTTGTTCTATTTTTCTTCTTCTTCTTCATCATATACCAACCATTCCGTTCCAAACAAAACTGAATAGACAGGTTGCTTAATCTTGGTTTTCTTTTTCAAATTGCCCAATCATATTTTGGAAAGCTTCTTTATTCGTGCTTGCTTAGCTATACTAGCTACAAGGTTTGAGCTCGATATTACTAAAAAGAAAAGTGGGCATTTCCTACACCCAAGTATATACGGAAGAGAAGACTTGTGCAATATAATATTATTAACCTACACTTCTACTCCCATTAAATGCATTGAAGAAAATAGAGCGCACCCTCTCTTTATACAAGAGAAGATTTACGTGCCGATATATATATACTTTGAATTAGATTTAGACTAGGGCTTGTGAAATTCATTCAGGTAAAAGAGTCAATTGGGCTCATGTGGGGATGACATAATAGGATAGACAAAGTTGTTGTTGGAGGATTAGAAGGGAATATTTGGGAGAATGAAAAGGAATAAGAAACTTACAAAGGTTCTTGCGGAGTTGAGGATTTTAGGGTTTACGATTATCACCATATGAAAGCAAACAAACAAGCCTTTAAGGTTCTTAACTCTCAAGTCTCCACACTCGTTCAGGTCAATGGGTCCATCATGCTTATCAATATAATCTTGACATCACACCAAAAGTCCAAAACCCATTAAATTCATCTACAGGGAACACTATCTCTACCCAAGGATTTATGGTTCTTTTCACCATTGCCAAACTTAGCATAGACGTGTCACAAGCTTAGCCTAATATCTTTGCCCGATGTAAATTAGCAGGTGGTGCCGGGCAGAGCTCCATGTGATTTTTCTAATGGGGCCATGGCACCCAAAACTTTGAGAATCCTTCATTTTAGTCCTTCTACTTGAGGCTTTTGTCATTCTATATGCGTACTTGGCCCTCCAAAATATATTTTGTTTCTCTGAACCCTCTCTTACTTTGTTTTATTCACATCAATCCTTTTATTTTCATAGTCGGCTCCCCTTTTACAATGTTGTGATTCTGCCCACTTTGACCGGTCCTAAATTAATCATAAATTAACCCCATAATTAATGTCTCTAACTAAACGTCAAGCACATAGGGAAAAACATTAAACATTAATTCTTCTCCACTGCATAGATGAGTAAAACCCGATTGGTGTTCTTCCCTTTTGTCTATGGGCTACAGCTCTTTTCAAAATTACCATTGTTAACTTCCTTAGATCTATGTGAAGCTAGAATAGTTTGATGGGTATTTCTTCTCTTTCTTTTTATTTCTCCCCTTATGTACGAAAAAACACCTTTTCTTTTCTTGAAAAAACAAAAAATAACGTGTGGTTAAGCACGAATAGAGTAAGGAATTGATTTTAGTTTACATGGAAAATGTATTGAAAAAAAGCTATGCGTGCGAACAAATTATTCTAAAATTCTAGACAAATAGATAGATGACGAGTTATGAATCTCGTAAATATCAGACGTTTGGTTAAGCACGAATAGAGTAATCTCCACTTGGAGATTTTGCATGATGATTTTGTTTTAAGTATGCCTCAACTTTCAAGAGTTAGTGTATTCAATCTTGTAGAATAACTCGGCGTCAATGATCAATTAGTTAGCTTAGCTAAGCCCTGGAATTCTCTTCTTGAAAAAACCTCGAGGAGTTGATCAGCTAATTTGTTGGTTTATATATATATATATATAGGCAAGCAGGGCAAGTTAAAGAATAACAAGCCAAAGAGGGCTGCTAAATTATAATTATAATGGGAACTACTCCACTTAATATTTCCTATGTAGTAAACAGTACGTAGACCTTATTTTTGTTGATTTGTCACTAGTGCAATTCTACTTTTTTCAATAAAGTAAGTGGCCACAAAAAGAGATAAAAATAAGAATTTATTTTTTCGAAAGAATAATTTACATCAAACCTTTATAAGATTAAGAAAATCTAGGATATGATGGGGGGAAAGTAATTAATTGTTATTCTAATTAGATTTTTTCAAATTGTAATTTATATCGATTTCCATGTTAATAATGGCTTGCTAAGCTTGGGATCGATCGAAGGAGGGAGTAATCTTTATGAAAAAGTAGTATGATTCTTTGTGTTTCCTTTACTCCACGAAGACTTGATAAAGTATTTATTTGGTCATTGGATATAGAGATAATCATAGCTAATTTCACAATGTCCCTTTATTCCCTTTACAATAAGAAGAAGAAAAATGCAAGACTCTACAATTATCTCCTTGCTTTTTGACAAAGATTATCATTGAACCAAGACAAGACACATATGATGTCTTGTTTATTTCATACGACTAGCTAGCTAGGTGGTCATTGCATTATTGTTTTCCTCGTTTCCCCCTTTTTTTTTCTTATGTAGTTAATGAGAGAGAGGCCCTATAGGGGTGGGGGAGGGGAGAATTGAAGAATATTTAGTGCTTGCTACTCCTTCCCTCCTCACTATCTCTTTCGTATGGTATATTTTAACCCCGTTGTCTACGGGGAATTTTAATTTTTAATAGGAAAAGAATTGCCAAAACCTTTGCAGTTTTGCGTGTATTGACTATGGAGAAAATGAGAGCTGATCAGCTTCTGTACAGAGGTATAGAATGAGAGAGAGAGAGAGAGCTTTGTTGAAGTGTCATTTTCCTATATCTATATACTCTTGAGGAAATAGGAAACCAAAATCCCTCACCTTCTCTCAACCCTTTCCCACATTTTTTTTTTCTAGCTACTCTTCTTTCATAACCACACATCTCTCTCTCTCTCTCTCTCTCTCTCTCTCTCTCTCTCTGAGTGGAGTGTGTCTGTTTCTTGGAGAAGAGAAAAGGACCTTCTTTTTTTCAGTTTTTGCATTAAGGCACTCTCTACATCAGACTTTCTTTCTTTCTCTTCTTTGGTTTTGTGAAGTTATTAGAGGGTTTTGCCTTCTTTAATTTCATAGTCATCTACACTTCTAACCTCCTAAAGATTGCTTTTTTAGTAAGCTTAGAAAAGATCCCACTTCAAAAATCTACTCTATTTTTTGTGTTCTTGAATCTTGGCTTCTCTTTATTTATTGGAAGAACAAGAACAACAGCCTGCAACCATTGATTTCTAAGGGAATATTAAAAATGTCCCAGAAAAGAATTTTTGATAAACAGTCTTTGAATCTGATTCCAGACCTTTCACTGCACATAAGCCTTCCAAACAGCGCTCCTTCTTCGATTTGCACTGGCACAAATGATAGTGATTCTGCTTTTGATATTTGGCGCAAAGATGATGGCCTAAAATCACATAGTGATAGTTCCATAAGGGTTGGGTCTCAAGCAGACACTGAACTCTCTCTTGCAAATCCAACAAATACTGCTTTGGAGGCAGAGAGCCCTTGGAGAAGGAACTTTTGTGGGAGCGGAACTGGCAGTGTTGAAGGTCACCATGGTCAAGCAAGGCAAAGAAATCTTCTTCTTCAATGTTCTGGCAATGGCCAAATGAGTCATATAAATCATGGGATCTCAGTTCTTGATGTCACAGGATTGAAGCCTATAAAGGGGATTCCAGTGTACAATAGCTGGAATAGTTCAGGAGATATTGATCCTAGATTTAGCTTAAACCAAATGCCTTATTCACCTTCTTGCACCCCTTACTCTTCTTCTAACCCATCAGCTGATCGCCATAAATCTCCTTTCCAAGCTTACAAAATGGATACTTCTGCACCAAGATTCAATGGAATGTCAATGGACACACTGAGAGCCCCACAATACCATCAATATGGAGCTGCAGGTGTAGGGAGTGGTCCTGGTGCAGAGGTATATGGTAGTGGCATGATCAGATCAAGATTTATGCCAAAGTTACAAAACAAGAGGAATATGAGAGCTCCAAGAATGCGTTGGACTAGCTCACTCCATGCTCGTTTTGTTCATGCTGTTGAGCTCCTTGGTGGCCATGAAAGTATGAATCTTTTCTCCTTCTATAATAACCACTCACTCACTACATGATATATAAAGTTCATTTCTTGTCGTGGTGCAAGAGCAAAATTATAATATCATATAGTACTTGAGTTAAATTAATTAAGAACTGGTTTTATGGACTTTGTTTTGCTCTAATCTTTGTCGTGATTGTTTCCTTGCTATTAGGGGCAACTCCAAAGTCAGTTCTAGAGCTCATGGATGTCAAAGATCTAACACTTTCTCATGTTAAAAGTCATTTACAGGTCTGGCATGAAAACTCTCTGCTATTTTCCTTCTTATTTGATCTTCTTCTTCCATCCTTCACAAGAAACCAAAAGACTACCTCAATAGCCCAGTGTTTATTAGTTTAGAGTCCTTTCTCTCTGTGTCCTCTCTGTGTGTGTGTGTGTGTGTGTATTGGGTAGTGAAGAAGACTTTGGCTCAGGCTATCCGACTGGCACGAGAGCCGATGAACGCAGTGAATGAATGAACAGTTGAGTCTGCTGTTTTCTGATACAAGACAACTTCTACTTTTTGAGAGAGAGAGAGAGAGAGAGAAAAAGTAGCCATCATTTCTCAATAATACAAGCAATTACTGACCTTACCAAACATCAACCTCGTGGTTAATAAACAAGGGAAGAGAAATTCAGAACAAGAAGCATCTGATTTGATTTTTTTGACTGGGGCTTTTCTTCTTCCTTTTTCTTTTGCCCTTTTAAATTTATTCAAATATTATATATACTGGAGCTATAGGAGCATAGATAGGTCTACCTTGTGTTTTCTATTAATTTTCTTTTGTCTTCTTTTGCCTTTGCAGATGTATAGAACTGTTAAGAGCACTGACTGCAGACCTGCAGCTTCCTCTGGTAATTCGTCTTCCCTTTCTTTAATTTTTAGCCTAATTACTTCCCCGATTTCCGCTACCCCATTTGAAAATTTGAAGATTCCTCCCATATCCTGTTACCATAATAAAAACAGTGCTCATTCCTATATGTATTAATGCACCTGTACAATGTACTTTATTAAATTACTCATGAAAACAAGCTTGGCATCCACAAAAATCATCATCTTATGCACTTGGGCTGACTTGAGTTTTATTGGTTGTCTATTAGATGGCTCTGGTGATGAAGATTTCACGCCTGGAACAGCTTGCTTTAATCAAAACGCCAACTATTTACTCAACCAGAAAGGAGGTTCAAATGTGCCTAATTTACAGCATGATAATGGTTTCTCTCACTCTCCCACCACTCTATGGAGCAACTCTTCTAGGTAACACCCCCTAGCTCTCCCCCCCTCCTCGCCTCTCACCTCTCTCTCTCTCTCTCTCTCTCTCTCTCTCTCTCTCTCTCTCTCTCAGACACACACTCCCACGCACTGCATTTATTGATTTTTGTCGAGTTTGTATACTAAAAAGGGTGCATTGCTTTTCTCTTTTATGGCTTCAGCTTTAAAGCTGGTTTTTACCCTTCCATGCATGGGTGACTTTAGCTTGTGCATTTAGGAAAACCAAATCCACGCCCTCCTAACTTTCCCTGAAACTACTAGGAGCTATGTACCTTCTTTCTCACAGCTTTTGCTTTTGATATATTTTGCTTTCTTTCTTTTGTATTTTTGCTTGCTTTTTCTGCTTTTCTTGGGATGGTCTTCTACATGGCCATGGATCATATTTAATTACCTTACCATGGATCGGGAAAAAAGTCCAGTGATGGAAAAAAAAAACTGTAGATAACTGTTAGAGAATAAGTTTAAGTTCTTGGATTACTGAGATGTTTGTGTTATTACGAGTTCGAATCTTAGGCTAAGATAATTTAATTTTATAAAAATAGTTCTTAAATAACCATTCAACTTTTTCATGTTTCCTTGCCACCCCTAGTTAACTTTGATCATACTAATACCATCTATAACAACTGAGAGCTCCAGAATCTGTATTAATGGATCCCATAGCAAATTATTAAAGAAGAGTTCATAAGACACTCTCTTCAGATGTATTTCAGATTCTTTTAATGGTTGGAACTCATATAGTTTGATTTGAATAAGATTTGAACTAATGAGAAAGATTAATTAACTATAAATCTTTTTTACATAATTAACTATGAACAATGAGCAAAATTAAATCAGCACCATATTTATCATATTAATGAAAATGGGTACTTATTATTTAATGTAAAATTATTTGATAATTAATTAAGAGATTTTCAAAAAATAGCATTGAAAATTTTATGCCTTGAGAACTGATAGGACTGTTTTACTATTCCATTTTGTACTTAAATCTTTCTTGCATTACACAGGTTTATAGCTAATGAATCAATCGTACGTAGTTTCCCAAATTATTCACATAATTCTTAGGTTTTTAATAGGAAATTCTTTATTTTTCCCTAACTTAATTCTGGAATGTTTTTTCTCGTATTAACTCAGACAACTAAGAGGATTTTTCTCATAAGTGTGATTGAAAATTTTATTAAAAGCTTAGAAGAAATTGTCAAATTAAATAAATACTACAAAAAGCTAACAAGGGGATGGCTTAGCAAATAAAGGACCAAATCACAAAAAAATAAAATTAAAAAGGATCACTAAAAAGGTTTTGGGCATCTAGATTTATTTTACCTAATATTCAACCTCTTAGAAAATGGTTATTATGAACAATTTTTAAAGGGATATGTGGCTAAGAAGTGTTTCTTCATTTAGTGCATATATATTTTATCCTTATGGTTAGTGGCTAGCACACCAGGTTTAACTAGGGAGTGGTGCATCGATCTGGGTGTAATAGATGGATTCGGGTGTATCAGCACCATCCGGAGTTCAATCTTCATGGATTCGGGCGTATATGTCAGCTTCATGTAGAGTTTTATCAGTGAGCTTCGATCTTATCCAAAATTATTGTCTTGTTGGATCTTGCGACAATCAAGTCAATCTAATATGTTTTGTAGGTAAACTTAGATTTCATCTCGTTGTAATCCAAGGCTAAAGGAATAATTAAATATGTAATCAGGGAAAATCTGTGCTTCTAATCTTAAAATGTACAGAAACATAGTGAATAAGTGAACAATCAAACCCAGAAAATGATCAAGCATTAAAAGCCTTCTAGACGTGATGGCCAATACAAGATTCCGATAACTCATTTAAAAGTTAAGATGGCCATTTTATGCCAGGATCATGCGTCGCCTTCCTAGGGTTTCTTCTTGGTTTTGTACATGAAAAGATTAATTAGCCTTGAAAACCATGGCCCTTATATAAGATCCCAGCATTGTACATGAAATACTGGTAGAGCTAGCTACTATCATTTTACTTGTAAGCTTTATTTTTCATTAACCAATGTGGTGGTCTGAGTGGTGCTTCATCAAATTAATATATACACTCTAGCAGATATTGTGATATACCACGCTACCGAATCAATGATTGAGACATCAGTTAGTATTATGGTAAATTTTTTTAGATTTATAGCTCTATTATGCAAAATGGTATAGGAGGAAAACAATCAGAGCTAAAATATCAAGTTGTTAAGCATAGGCCCAACAGTATTAACATCTTAATTCTTCTTTTTAATGAATGGTATCAGAATTTGAGTGCATGAACTTTAAGATTACAGGATTATGGGTTTGTAGGAAAAAAGAAACATTAGAGCCATCAAGGAGATGGCCATAGCAAGACCTCAAAACCACATGTACATGAATTAATTAGTTAAGGTAGCTTGTATTGAGTTATAAGGATAATGAGTTTTTCACTCAGCTGCGGCCATCTCTTCCAAGAGGTATTGAGGCCTGACTTTCTGTTAAGTTCTTTTATTCATAAAAAGGTTAATCATTTTCAAGCTAATTTGATTTGGATAGCTTCCACGTCTGATTATTGATGTTCTTGCACAATATGCTGAGTGAAAAACTTCTTTTTTTCTTTTCTCCTTGAGGTGCTTGCTAGGTTTTGAGCTACACATGCAGTAATGATGGCCTGCCTCTATTTCCTTCAATCACTCTTGCTTGATGTGACAAAATTTAAATTCATGTACCTAGTATCATTGCGGGTGACTTTGCAAGCTAGCTAATAATACCAACCCTACCTAGGTTATATCATGGCGAGTGACTTTGCTAGCTAGAGGTAACAACAACCCTACCTCGTTTGCAAATGAGAGCATTGGACTGATCAAGGCAGTAAGGTTTCAGCGACAATCCCATCTTAATTTAGCTAACAGCTAGGTCAGAGGAATTAATCCTGTGGCAACTAAATGCATTCCTTTTGGTTTTCTTTTGATTAGGTCTTGTTCATCAACTAAATGTATGATAGATGTATTAATTTGATATATCTGCTTCTCCTAATTAGGTTGGTTTGATCGCGCAAGGGGACCTGTTACCAAGAAAATTGATGGAGCATTTTTCTTCATCTGACTTCATGGATGTTTAAATTAATGATTTCCATTAATATTGCCTTAATTAGGAATATATGTTACAGTTTAACATTTTCTTTTCGTTCAGAAATTCAGAAGCAGGTCAGTGGTTTGATTGTAGCTGATAGTATTTATTAATTGTTGCAGCAAAGGAGGAGGATGGCATAACAGCTCAAGAGATCTAGATGGGCTGAAGGGAGAAGCTCTATCTTCTCAACAAGTATCGGGAAATAAACTGGACGTGAGTATCTAAACTTAGTGAGACAAATATAGTTATCAATAAGCATCTCCATTACTCTATTGACTGCCATATATGTGCCAGTATTGTCCTTAAACTAATTAATATTTGCATCTAAATTAATTTCTGGATCCTATTAATAGTTGCATCTAAATTAATTGCTGGATCCTGTACGCATGCATCCAATAATGCCAAGACAGCAATTATATTGTACAGATGCTTGTTTTATGGAAAATAAGCTGCTTTTTAATTTATGCCATGCGCTCCTGGATAACTTCTCAGAGAGCTTCATTAATTCTACATTGCATCCATGCTGTGGAGCCAAATATATGAAATCACATAATTAAACAAAATCTTAAAACAAGTAATCGATACAAGTTTTCAGTTGAATTCCCAATATAGAGTGTCAGTCATAAGCTCGTAATAATTCTAAGGTTCTGAAAGCCAGCTTCAACATTGCTAGCTTCTGTATTTTTTTCTTATTATAATGTTTCCCCCCCTCAAGTATGGATGGGTCTAAAACATATTGCATGTGGGTTCAACAAACGCTTGTCCCAATTCTTATACTTGCAGGGAGTTGGTTTTGCTCAATCAAGAAGCTTTACAGGATTCAATCAAGAACTCAAGAATCCAATCCTGGAGATTTCCTTAGGGAGACCAGAGTACTGGCAAAACGAAGAACATGAATGATTTAAGATAGAGTTATGCTGGCTAACAATGGCATGGTATTTAGAATTCCCTTTTTCTTAAACAAAAAGAAAAAGATCATAGATGATATAAATAGATATAGGGCTTTGCAAGGGGAGAAGAAGAAAGTCTTGTTCTGTCAGTTCAGTGCATGTCTGTCTGTATATTCTTTTTTAGACCATTGTTGGACTATGTTATGAGTTGATGTTAGTCATTACATGGTGCACTCAACGAAGCAAAAAGCAGTAGAGAAGAAGGAATCAGTTTTAATGGTGCATGATATATATATATATATATATATATATAATCTCTCTCTCCACTCCTTTTCTTGCAAGATCCTCTCTCTGTTGTCTCTTAGGGTGTGAAAACTTGACTTTAATTATCATCTTTTTGTGTCATTATATCAGCTTTGATTGAGTTTTGATGTGCATGTCCAGAAAAAGTTGATAAAGCAACAAGGCACTAATTGCTGTAAAGAAATGAAAAGAATATTGGGATTTTCTTGCTTTCTAGTGCAAATCAGATCTCTTTCAATCAGGAATATCAAAACTGTACTGTTGCTGCATAAAATTTTCCAGGAACACATCATCACCTTTTGCATGTATGATTCCATATTATTTTCAACACTAAAATGGGGTGTTGGGATTGTGGGTTGCATGTATGTCCCACAAGTTAATCTACTTTAGTCAATTCTGAAAGGCAGGCCGTAGGTAACTGCATCAAATCTAGCCATTAGATATCATGAAATGTCATTATCAACTAATTATCTTGTTGACGAATTATTAATGCAGGCCGTAGCCTATCCATGCAGCTGGAGGCTTAAGGCCTCGGTAAAGTTCACCGATTTGAATATCGTCGGCCGATCGCAAATTTATTGCATCGGGCCGCAGCACAATAACCATGGCTAGCAAGCGGCACGAAGGAATTAAAAAAAGAAAACCCTCCAGAAAACAGGAAAATAGAATAAATTGTGAAATAACATGACATTGACAGTAGGAACAAGTCATAAACTTATTAAAGACCATAATAATTAAACATGTGCTTTCTGATACTACGAGGACTTAGCTATAAATAACTTTAACTTTCTTCTCTTTCATCTTATACTAGTTAGTTGTCTGTGTATTGTAGTGAAAAGCTAGTCGGTAGTGTTATTAAACATGATTTTATCTGGTGAGTTAATTTGATAACCCATTAATGCTTTGACTCAGACT
>Ga0325403_1003012_pt1 | contig 15184 bp, 8 predicted proteins | sample PopdelMetagenome_19_FD_205665 | JGI IMG/M metagenome (GOLD analysis project Ga0325403, IMG submission 205665) | Populus deltoides microbial communities from Bellville, Georgia, United States - Xylem-PdKOR-R4 | ecosystem: Host-associated > Plants > Phyllosphere > Stem > Wood/Secondary xylem...
TCTTTACGGCGGCATTCATGCTAGCTGTCTTTGAATCTCTCCGTCCAAGTTTTACCTTCCAATATGGACCTCCAAGCTGCATGGAATTAATTAACGGTATAGTTTTCATGAAAAGACAATCATCCTAAAATTAACAATTACTCTATGATTATGTGATATCTAATAACAAAAAAAGAGAACAAATGAGAAGAACTCTTCTGGTATTTAGAGTACTAGAAGTTATTTTGGTTTAGTGATTGGATTTAATTAATATGGCAGTATTTAATTAGTATCGATCGCAGTATTAAAAAAATGAAGGGTTATTGGGGGGAAAAGGGTACGTGTGGAGAACAAAATTAGCTTAAAAAGATATTTAATTAAGATGTATTAATGATGGGATCAATTACTAAATGTAGTCGGGATTTGCAATTATCAGATTCGGAGTATGGAAGTTGTCTGTGCGTAGATTGATATATATATGGTCATAACTCTTAAGGTAAGTTTCAAATGATAATATAGAGAACAAATTCACGTACGGACAACTAAAGTAAAACAATTAGAAAGAGTTGATGACTTAGAAGAACAGTACTGGAATCACGAGCAGCAATGACCACGATATCAGCACATGAAACTATACCTGGACAGACTTTCTCCAACTTAGACTTGATTTTGGCGACGACATTGTATCCCCTCACAGAATTATTATTTGGACCTGCACCTTGTTCTCCCTTGAAAATGGCAGTGTCTTCCAGAAGTATAGCCGCATCACAACCCTGTTAAAAATGTCATGATGTAATTAATATTCATATTAATCTTCAAAAGATACACATAAAACACACACAAAAAAAAAAGGATTGAATTATTATTTATTGCACGTCATCAAAAATTGATTTAGAATCTTAATACATATGTTCGTTCCCCTTTCACATTCAAGCGAGAGTGAGACTTGTCTATAAAACCAAAATGAGACAGGGATGGAACAGTTAAACAAATATTGTCAATGTATATGTAATCTTTTCCACGTTTGTCTGCTCCCCTAGCTACAGAATTCTTTTATTTTTGTTGTTATGATCTCTTTATCAGTAGTCCAGTCGTCCCTTTCAAGATATAATAGTGACAATATATATTGTTGTCTTCCAGAATACTAAACATGAATTTCTGATAGATAGTATAATATAAATATTTGAAATTTTTACTCAAGAAATAATAAACATAATATTAATATAAAATATATCCCTTAGTCTTTGACAGTACAATTCCACAGAATAAGAGGAGGAGAAGAAGCAACATCGACTGGACTTATTCTTGGGTCCTTGACAGTTGACAGTACAATGTTTCTAATCATAATTACTATATAATTACTTGATTTTGATCAGTTTAATTAACAGTTTTGAAAGTCAGAACCTCATTTATTCTTCATAATTCCCTGTCGAAGATTAATTCGATAATTCTTTTAAGATGGTGGAAATATTTAAGAAAGTAAAAATGGCTTACAATTAACAATTTCTAACTAATTAAAGGGTTTCCACAGACAATAAGGGGGTGTTTAAGATCCAGAGTTTTCAAGAATTATGAAATATTTTTACTTTAAATTATTTTATTTTATATATTTTTTAAATTATTTTAATGCATTGATGTTATTGTCATGAGCGACGGAGTAACATGGATATAACAGCTGTCAATACGAGAACGATCGATCAGTTTGTGGGGCCAAGTAAACGCATAATTGGACACCACCATTGTTAGAAGAGATCAGATTGAAATTGTTTGGTTCTCTTTGTCACTGTTAGAAAACTAAAAGCTAACTGGGAAACCATTGGGAGCAAATATTTAGGCAACAGTTTGGTTTAAATTTGGTTCACCAATAATTAATTTTGTGATATTAATTATCATTCAATAACGACATGGAAAAATATTTTTATAAGAATAGTCAAGAATCATGACGAATGAGAACTCGTGCATGAAAAATAAATTTTTGTCTTATTTATGGAACGAAGAGTCATCTATGGTGACATGGTATTTTGACAATTATTTATATTTTATCTTTTATAATAATTGAGGATTTATTATCAATCGAGAATATTTTTATAAGAATAGTCAAGAATCATGCGAATTAAAAGAATAAATTTTTTTTATTTTTTATTGATATAAAAAAAAAGAATGAAAGTCCTCTTCTAGTATTTTGATTACTAGAAACTCTAAGTGTTCTTAGAATTTGAAAAAATAAACTGATTATGTAAAGGAGAAGTATTAATACTCCTAATATGTCTTATCTGATATAAACTGTATTATTTATTTGTCTAGTATAAATTAAGAAAAAATAGTGTTTTATAATCGTTGGTCTGTTTAAGAATTAAGAAAAGTCATTCTCAGTAAGGAGGTCTTTATCTTATTAGATTAAAAATCTAACCATTATAATGCCAAAAAAAATAAAATCTCTTTTTATTTGATATCAGAAATATATATATATATATATCTTACGTATAAGCTCATAATCCTATGTACTAAAAGAAACAAAATAAAATTTTTTGTATTTTTGAAATGCAGGCCAAATATTATTAGTAAATTTACAAACTTGTTGTAAAATTATGTAATATTTTTGAAAAACCATATCAAAGTATTGTAGATTTAAAAAAAAAAATGCTTAGATAACTTTAGGATTTTTAGCCATATGCAAGAATATATATATATATATATATATATATATATATATATATATATATATATATATTAGATTTTGTTTGGCAAAAACTCTTTTTTTTTTTCTTTGTATAAAACTACTAAAAATAGGCTTAAAAGGTGTTGTCAAACACACCCTTAAACCCAAATACCCTTTTTACAAAAATTATGGCAAGTCAAACAAGGTATTGAACTCTTTGACCCACTTTTTCATTTTTTTTACTCGATCCGACTAGATCAACCTGAAATTTTTTATATGACTATAAACCAAACCAAAATTCTGATTTGACCTAGAAAACAACCCAAAAATAAAACTAAGGTACAAAAAACAAATTAAACACCAAAAAAACACAAAATCTCAAAAATTCTTGAACAAAATGAATCAAACACAAAAAAATAAGAAAATGAAGAACACCCAAAACAAACCCAACAACGTGGGTTCAAAATCGGACTAGATTTGGTCACAATGAAGACACATATATATTTTAAATCATGCAATGATTATTAATCTAGCATCCAATCACTTCTATTGTCACTAAAACATCATGATTTTTTCAAAATAGGTTTGGGTTATAAACCAAAATCCTAGGATTAAAAGTCATTGAAATCATGTTATTGATGCAAATAAACACTAGATTATTGGTTAATCATGAATAAGAAAAGGTTCTTGGCAAATAAATAAAACAAAACAAGTCAAAACCATGTAGCTAAAGCAATGTTCTTGGGAAGAACACAAAGAACAAATGAAGAATATTTAATGTGAACCCAACAACGTGGCTCTTAAACCAGACCAAATATGGGCAAACCAAAGGCATATACATGTTGGAAATCATGCAATGATCAATAATCTAGCATTCATTCACTTCTATTATCAATGAATTATCATAATTTACCCAAAATAGGTTTTGGTTCAAAACTGAAACCCTAGAATTAAAAACCATTTAAACACGTTATTGATGTGAAAAAAATACAAGATTATTTTTTGTGGGCAATTAACAAAATCAAAAAAATTATATGAGGGAGTAAGTCAATATTCGTTACCTTGTATAAGAATGTTACAATAAAGTAGAGTAAGTCAATAAAAATATATATATATTCTTTACTCTTAGACAATACAATTTTATAGAATAAGAGAATAAGCAACATCAATTGGACTTTTTCTTAAGTCCTTGACAGTATAATATTTCCGATCATTTTTACTTGTATACTAAAATACATATGATTTTCATTGTGTATTTGTCACTGTGCAAACTTTTATTTTTTTCACTTTGGTTCTTAAATTTTGTTTTTGGGCAATAAAATCCTAATTAAAGAGCAATTGATTTCAAATTCTTATAAAAGGCTGAGATTAGAAGAGGGGGGACCGAAATGAAAAATGCGGCAAACATAGGTGATGTACCATCAATTTCAAAAACATTCAATTTGGTCATCCAACTTAAACAATCATGCAAATTATACAATTCTGGTCCCTCGAAATTCTTCCAATTCCATTTTGGTATAGAAGTTTATTTTTTGTTATTTTTTTTATCCCTGGTTGAGAGAGGAGAGAAAGAGTGGTTGCTGGATTCCAGTAGCAGAGAGAGAAACTTGTCATTAGCATCGATTTAGGCCACCAAAATGAAAGATTTTTGTGTCAAATTGTTCGATTTGATGTGGGGAGTTCATATTAGGTGTTTTTTTTTTTACCTTAAGTGTTCGTGAAAAAACAGATTTGAAGCTTGTGAGCATTGTCGTTAGTCGTTACCCAATTTTACGTCCCTACACCAAAAAAAAAGAGAAAAACAATTGTTGGAAAAAAACCAAAAAATATATAGCAGTGAGAAGAGGACACGGGGGCGCCCAGAGAATGGTCAAAGATTGGTTAAGGAAATTAAAAAATACAAAGATTAAAATTTGACAGTATATTTTTTACTGATGAAAGCCTTGTTGGCAAAGAAAATTCAATTTGAGGAAGAAAAGTCCAAAATCAAATGTTTAAGGGCTCAGTTAGATTTTTTTTAAAATATTAATTGAGTTTATGAAGGGTTTGATTGCAAGAAAAATTAATTGTTAGGTCAATTTAGGCATTAATTGGAAGAAATTAAAGTTTGGGGTCGAATTACAATTTTTGGGAGTTAATTTGGTCAAATCAGGGGCTTAATTGCATAAATATTAAAGTTTAATTGGCAATAAGGGACTTGATTGAAGAAATCCAAAATCAAGGACCAAACTGGAAAAGACACGCCAATATAGGGGTTGGAATTGACCGAATTATGGGCTAAATTGAAGAAATTAGAAGTTTGTTGATCAATTGAGGATAAAAATGCATAAATTCAAAACTAAGGACTAAAGTGAAAAAGGCAGCCAATTTCAGGGCAGACATTTGAATTTGACAAAGATGCAATTGAATTAATTCTTAAAATCAAAATCTTAATTGAGGACTGGATTGAACAAATTAAAGATTAAGGATTGATTTGGAAATAGACTTTTGGCGTAATTTTCTTTTAAATAAAACGATGTGTTTTGTTTAAAACAATGTCGTTTTATTCACTGTTAAAAAAAAAAACAGGACAGAAATAGAAGGAAAAATAGAAGAGAAGAGAAAAACAAGGGAAAACAGAGGAAGGAGAAGGAAAGGAAGAAAAGAAAAACAGAGAGGACGAGGACACAAAAAAAATAGAGAGGAGGAAGAACATAAACAAAAACAAGAAAGAAAGAAAGAAAGAAACAGAAGAAACTTATGCCTCTACACAAAAAGAAAAAACAACAGCAACGATCGTTTTTTTCTCCCCACCATCATTGGAACCACCGTCATTTCGCCACCAGCACTTCCAACACCACCGCCATGTTAGCCTCCCTTTCTCTTCTTTTTCTTCTACTTCACCCCCCCCCGTGCCAGCTCCACTGTTCTGCTAATGAATAGTGTAGAATGAATTATAATTCACTCTCTACTATTCACGTAGCATGTGAATAGTGCAAGTGAATTAATTCAACATATTCAATCTATAAACCAAGACAAGATTTTGTCTTTCCGAGATCATTCATCACAAATTCATCTTTCAAATAGGTTACAATTTTTATGAGCTCTTTAGAAGTACCAACAAGATTTAATCATCAATATATACTACAACAATAGCAAAATTTGGATTTGGTTTTCTTAATAAAAATGCATGGCTAAATCTCATTATTTTCAGGTAGTTGTATCTCTTCAACAAATTCCTTTTCAGGAGGATCAATATTGGGAGATGATTTTGATACAATATTTATCGCCTTTTTTATGGATAAGGAATCTTTAGGAGTATCATAATTTATTTGTTGTAATTTTTTATTTTCAAGATTTTTCTCCTTAGCACCAACAGGTCTTCTATGCTTCGGGCATGGTATAGATTCATTTGCTACTATGTTGCTTTTTTTTCCAGGGATTTCAATTCTAAATGGAGCATTTGCAGCTCGAATATGGGATTTAACCATCTTTTCACTGTTGGTGAAAACATCTAGTAATTAATATGCAATATTTTGTAAATGAATTATCTTTTGAACTTCAAGTTCAAATTGATTTGTCCTTAAATTAAAATGAGATAACTTAGGATTATTTCAAGTAATTTTTTGTCATGCTTTAGGCACTAACTTTTATTTCCCTAATGATGAAAAAATGTTCTCATCAAAATGATAGTCTTCAAAACGTGTCTTAAAAACATCACCAGTTAAAGGTTCAAGAAATCTAATAATAGATGGAGAATGAAAACCAACATAAATTTATATTATATGTTATGAACCCATTTTAGTCCTTTGTGGGGGTGTTATATACACATAAATTGCATAACCAAAAGTTTATGGATGAAATATATTTGGTAGTATACCCAAAACAAGTTGCAAAGAAGAATATTTATAGTAAGCACTTGGTATAATTCTAGCCAATGATACAGCATGTAAAATAGCATGTCTCAAATAGATTTTAGATTTTATCAGGCAATAAAACAATGCAGCTTACCTTAGGTAGGACGTATTTGGGGTGCTAATACCTTCCCTTTACGCAACCAGTCCCCGTACCCGATCTCTGAGACTAGTTAGGGTTCCTAGTGACCAAAATACCAGGTGGCGACTCCCATTCCATTTTTCCACTAATAAAAGACAAGAATTCATTGTCTCCCCACATTCCCCACATTTTCAGATCATAAGATAAATTTTGAGGGTGGATGTCTTTGTTGCGACGCCGCACACGTGCGACATGGTGGATTGCTTTTTGAATGATTATCTCTTCTCTTTTTTCATTTATTTTTTTCATATCTATATTCTTGTTCTTTCTTGTGTTTTTGGACAAAAGTTCCATTCACTTTAGGGAGTGGTTTAGAATCTATGAGATGGGATTGATGATTTTTTTATCAAAAGCTCATTATTTTGTTCAGTGATAAGAAGACATGAAATTATTTTTAAATGCCTCTTAAAATTACATTCTATATATTGTTGTTGTAGGACAATATCTGAGAAATGAAATGTAGAGAATATTTTCTCTAACATTTGGTCTTCATGTGTGCCAAGATTTCAATATAAATGAAGTAGAGTGGTCATGATGATAACATGTTAAAAAATAAAGAACAAGGAAGAACATGCATATTTATGATAAAACTTTTAAAAAAAATCATACCTTTTCTTATATATATTTTTCTTAATTTTTGAAACATAAGACAAGTAGTCTATTTATAGAAAAAAAAAATATTAAAGGACATTAGAAAACCAAGTGTCATTAAAAACTAAAAGATTACACTCAAGAGTTATAAATTATAGAAAAATTAAAAGTTGCGGTTGATAACTTGGAAACCGTTGGAAGCCAATTAGGCAACAGTTTGATTTTAATTTTTTATTATTATTATTAACGTGAGTGTCTGGATCAGCTTGCACGCACCTCAATTAATCTTACGGCCCTGAAGTTAATGATCATGTAAATTTTCAGCAGTCCTGAAAAGACTCAAACTCGTAACTATTAAAAAATAAACTTAAAACTTAATCAATTGAGCTACCCTACCCTCCGGGTTACAGTTTAATTTTAATTGGTTCACCAATAATTAATTTTGTTATGTTATCATTCAATAATAACATGGAAAAACCAGGAATTCACGTTAGGAATCTTGACGAATGAGAAGTCGTGCATGAAAAAGAAATTTTTGTCTTATTTATGAAACGAAGAGTCGTCTATGGTGACATGGTATTTTGACGAGTTATTTATATTTTCTTTTTTTATAATAAGCCTGGAATTCACGTGTCAGTGTCATAAAATTAATGACAAACTTTGACGAAGTCTTTCTTCTTTCAGTACTGCAATAATAATCGAGGCCACCTCCACCTGGATACCTCTTGAACCATATTCCCCTGTCATTTCGAGGCCTAATTCAACAGCCCAAAGTTCAGCTTTGACGGCAGTTCCCAATCCAGCTCCAGCTTCAAAACCTTCCAGCAGTAAAAACTGCTTACTTTCGCCAAAACTCTGCAGTGAATTGACTGCCTGAACAAGGATTCTCTGGTAAGTGGATGCCTCAAGGCACCCATATCGGTACCCACCTAGCGAGCTTTGATCAATAAAAACACTCTTCCGGTCCTCCTTTGATTGTTCGCATTTCTTTTCTAGAGATGCACTAGTTTACAGCCACGCGTAATATATATGCTGAGGGTCAATTTTGTTTTTTTTTTTTTAAGTAATTGTAGGTATAATTTTTCATAATTAAAAAAAAAAAACATGTTTCACTGTACATACAAAGTGAAGGATATGTTTATGACCCCGGACCTTTTAGATTCTAAGAATAATCATGGGATTTGCATTAGAGGAAAAAAAATCATATCTTATCCTCATTAATTATTTATTTAGTTATAATTGTTTATAATAAATATAGATTGATTAGAATAAAATTTCTCAATCTTGCTCCATTGGGATCCAAAAAATTACGTAATTGGTGGGTTCCATGCAGGAAAGAAAACCAAGTCTCCTCTAAATATGACATTAAAAGTCAATGTTAGGAATTAATTACACGGCATCTTCATGTCTCCTGAACTTGCTAATGTTTTTCAATTAAACAGAAGTTAGGAGGGTTTTGGTCAGTGCGATCGATCAAAGGTTAAAGTGACAAAATCTTAAAAATAAAAAAAAAATCAACATCCTTAAAATTAATCAAAATAGACTTTCATAATATCTCTTATTCATTGTAGCAATCCAAATTTAACTCATTAGGTCCTCTAATAATATTTCACACTTGCGAATACATTTCAAGTTTTTCATTCTATATCTCATACAAACAATCAATCAAGCCTTACCTTAGCAGCAAACCAAATAAAAAAAAATTACTTATTTCATCAAATTTATGGAAATTAATTAATAGATAGAAATGATCATCGATCAAGCTTCACTCTAGTTTAATTTCGCTTGCTACATATCTTCCTAATTTCACCCTGGGATCCAGTGAGGGGATCAATATCTCCCATCTTAATCATGGCTGTGACGAAGTCAGAACGGAAGGTTTTAGGATTGCTGCTGTAAGTTCTAACCAAAGAATCTGTTGATCCACCATTAAACAGAACTTGATCAGAGTGAAGGAGACCCTTTTGGCTGATGAGATTCTTGTAATATTTGTTGTCAAATGATGTAGGAGTTTGGACATCCAAAGGTGCTAACTTGTTGTCTCCTTTCGGTCCAGGAAATGGACAGTTCTTTTGCCTAGTGTTAGCAAATGAACTGTCAATGTTGGTCTCATTGTATATGCGAGCTCTAAAGCTTGTACACCTTGCTTGCCCGATTGTGTGGGATCCTGGTACCAATGTTGAACAGCTTTAGAATGAAGCATTTATGTCATAAAAAAGATTGTAATATATAGATATTTAAAAATGGTAACAATATTTACTTAGCATTTAATTAGTTATTGTTTCAAAACAGAAAAAAAGAAATAGAAACAATGAGGATAAAAGTATCATGTCACCTTATATTTTCTATTTAAAATATACAAAAATTCACTTCAAAATTATCTTTAGAAACAAATTTATCCTATATTTTTATCTTTTATTTCTTTAATCAAACTATTTTTTGTCCTTGTACTTTTCTCTCTTTCTTTTTCGTCTCTAGTCAGCACAAATTAAAGCCAAGATATGGCAAGGAAAAACAACCGAAAGATCGCAATCAAACGTACCTAAATTATAGTAATCATATTGAAGATATTTCTTGTGGAAAAAATCTCAACCACTGAATTGAATTTCATAGGATCCATTAGTATTATAGTGGATTCATTCATTTTGAAAACTGATTTTTGGAAGACTATTCTGCATAATTAGCATATTACTCAATTGTATATATATATATATATACACACACACGTACCGGATAAGGCAACCATGTCCTTGACTGAGAGGCCTTTACTATTAAACCGATTGATGAGGTTGCTAAGCGTAGAAGTTGGTGGAGGGATGACCCCACTGTTGGCAGCAGAGAGGCTAGCTGTCTTTGAATCCCTTCTTCCAAGTTTTACATTCCAAAATGGACCTCCAAGCTGCAAGAAATTAACAGCAGTCTCAACGAAACATTGAACAAAAAAACTTAGAGGAAATGGAAAGAACTTTCGATTACTTACAATCACAGTAGAGTCACGAGCAGCAATGGCTACGATATCAGCACATGAAACTATGCCTGGGCAGACTTTCTCCACCCGAGACTTAATCTTGGCAACAACATTAAATCCCCTCACAGAATTATTATTTGGACCAGCAGTTTGTTCTCCAGTGAAAGAGGAAGTATCCTCCAGAAGTATTGACCCATCACAACCCTGTCAGAAAAGTAAATAAATTTTCCCAGAGTGTTAATTCTTACAAGTAAATAAATTAACTCACAAAAAAAAAGAGGTTTTTCTTGGTGTTCCTAACACATATATTACTCATACTTATTCTCTGATCATCATAAAAATCTTTTTTATATATTTAACTCTTTTCACTAAAAATATACAGTTTATGTGATTCAGTTAAAGAAAATAAATCAAATTTTACAGAAGTCATTATAATTCGAAGTAATGGAAGAAAGAAATCCATACAAATTAACATGGATGATTTTGGACGACAAAAGTTAATGCCTGTCTCTTCAGTAATTAGAGTGCTGAGTTAGAGTGAATTGATGTAACAAATGAGACAAGGAAGGAAAAGTGAAGAAGTGTCAATCACCATGATTTCAGCATATCTATATAATTGTTCTAAGTTTGTTTTTTACCATAGAGAATTCTCTTACTTTTGCTGTTCATGATAAGAAACACATAATTTATGCACAGCAGTCCCTTTCAAGATCTAATTGTGTTTGTCACATTATTAGCGCACCAATATAATAATCCATTCCGATAAAAAAATTTACCCAGGAGTGATGGTTTTTACTTTTTGTTGTTTTTTAAAGTAATTTTATTTTGAAAAAACATTAAATTAATATTTATTTTTATGACTTTGATGTTTTGATTAAAAAAAAATAAAAATCAAAGGATTTAACGCCATGTAACAAACCACCTAGCAAAGTAAGGGAAGAGTTCAGTTAAGTAGAGAGAAAAAGAGAAATACTTTGACAAAACAATCATGAAAGAACAAGCGAACAAGAGAAGCACCCATCCGGCGCTCTTTCGACACTGCAGATTGAACAACAGATTTCACTGCACCAAAGACTTTTGGACAACTCTTGGAGTAAAAATTTGTTGAGAGTTGAGCTGAGGAGTGGCTTGTGAAGATCACAAGGAAAGCTAATGTAAAGATGACCATACAAGAAGAAAAGGAACTAGGTCTAGCCATTTTGCTGCTTTGCTACAATGGCTTCTAAGCAAGCTTCTAGTTGAGTGTGTTGAGCTCAAGATGGTGGAAAGGTTGGGTTATATATAGGAGGTTAATGGAGGCTTTTCTTGGCAAGGCAGGTAACCTAATCTAAAAATCAAAGGTCGGGAAAAAAAGACTAGTACTAGTACTACATGCATGGCATGTAATGCCATTTTCTACGTCTAGAAAAAAAAAAGCAGACAAAATACATTGATTCGTTAGGACCTTGATTTTGATTGATTGAAAAAGAAGACACTCCTCCGTCTAAGAACACGTTTATGTGAATTGAACTAATCGAAAAAGATGATGTAGCTAACACCATATTTGTCAAAAATAGGGTCCATAAACATTTAATTAAATATCAATAAATGACCATTCCTCTTAATGATTATTGTTTCCTTTGGAATCTAATCCAGGTTTTGCTGGGACGCCATGCTTGTGGACATCACTAACCTGGATATTTGAATAGTTGGTATTTGGACGAGTGATCATCGGATAAAACTTACTGGTTGGTAGGATATAAAAGTTGTGCCGGAATCCCCAATTAAGGTGACAAGGTTAAAATTAATTGTAGATTTCAATTATGATGATATATTACCTCCAAGATTTTGAAGCAGTTGATGAAATTGGAGGAATAATTAGTTTCTATGAGTTGAATAACAATCTTTTCAAAACATAAATATAATTGTTCTAGAATTATTTAGTATTTTTATTAAACTTGGTTAATTTCATCAACTTTGAACCTTCAAATTTCCATTAAATCTTTTGTTTATCAAAAAGAAAAACGAATCATGGATATTCCATTACTATAATCCATTTGAATTTCGTGTTTTCTTAAGAACAAATCATGATAAGAAATATTATGATAACTAGAGATGTTATGGTAAAAGTAGAAGAAAGAAAAAGTCCAAGGAAACCTGCTTCAAAGTTTCTTCGTGTTCTAGACAGAGGTCAGGATAATGGATGCTATAAAACTTGATTGGGATTGTGATAATGGTTGCGATTCAAAGTTTTTTTCATTTAGAAATACATTAAAATAATATTTTTTTTATTTTTTAAAAATTATTTTTAAGATCAGCACATTAAAACAATTTGAAAACATAAAAAAATATTTTTTAACAAAAAAAATGAATTAAAGAATGGGAAATGCATCACATTGGTGTCCATTAACTTTAGATAGTGAAAAATTAGTTATTTAACCGATTCAAATTAATTATATCAACGACATAGTTTATATTTACGCTGGCAGCTTTTCTTTTCTTGTGGCGTATGATGTTGAATAAACTGCAAAATAGTCCTCGAAGCCCGGGAGTTTTCGTCAGGTTCCCCCTAAACTATAAATTTAATTTCTTAATTAGTTACACCCCACAGGTTTTAGTTTTCTTTTCAATTACATCCATCATCTTCATTGTTCTCCCATAACTTTCATCCTTATTTTCATAAAAAAAAATATGACAACCCAACCCTCCCGGCCTTCAAACAATTTAAATACAATATAAGTATTTAAATTTTATAAATAATACCAAAAACAAAAACAAAAAAAAAAACCCAATAATACAGTGCGATCCCTATCTGCAATTGGTGACCATGCATGTGACAAACAGTTTCCTTTTCAACAATTAATCCTTTTTTTTTCTGGTGCCGGGAGGGTAGCTGTGTTCCGGCCATTAAATTATTTTTTATTTATTTCTTTCAATTCATCATTAAGAACGCTGCTCCTCGGAAGCAAAACATGATCGATGACATTACACTTCCACTACAAAATGCTATATTCGTTAGTGGTGCGAGCGGAAAGTATGGTTGTTATCATCACAGAAAACACTTTTATCATACTACCAGGTGGGCAAGCACGTCTTTAGAGATAAACCGTTGATTTTAAGCCCAAACTTCGCTATATCCTATTAATAATATAAATTATATTTTAAAATTTTATTTAATAATTTAAGTTATTAGATTAAGATGATTTTTTAATATAATATCAGAGCTTTAATGACCAAGCGGTCACGAGTTCGAATCTCATCATTCTTATTTATTTGATAAATATTAAGCACAAGGTAATGTGGACTTGTATCAATTTCAAGTTTAAAGGGCTTTCACTTGAGGGAGTGTGTTAGAAAATAATATAAATCATATCCTGAGACCTCACCTAACAGTTTAGGCTATTGAGTTGAAGTGATTCTTTAAAATATATATTTTTTTAATTTCATTGTTTTTAACTTATCTTTGTATTCTAGGTAATTTTAATTTATATTTTTTAAAAACATTTTCACTTGACTGATAAAAATACTTTCTTATGGAAAAATTACACCCAACCTGGCTTATTGAGCTATTGAAAAACAAATTAATTTTTTTTTCATATTTTTTAACAAATCAAGTCAGATTAGTTTCTGACACGAGAAATATTTGTCAAGGTTTTGGTATTGTTTATTGGCATATTTCAAAAATAATTTTTTTAAAAAATAATTTAATTTAATTTTTTTTATTTAAATTAATATTTTTTTGGTATTTTGAGTATCAAAAACAATTTTTAACACATAAAAAAGTATTATTTTAATGTTTTTTCGAAATAAAAAATACTTTAAAAAAAAATCACAACTACACACCCAAATACCCCTTCAAAATTTATTTATCTTGAAAAAACATTAATAAATATTTTTTAATTATTTGAATATACTAATATAACAAATAAAAATCATTTAGGGAGGATACCTAGTCCAAGCTAGTTGCCTAGAAGGGGTTTTGTAGTTTATCATTTCATGACTCTCCTGTTTTTCAAGAGGTCGAAGTTCTCTTCTCTTTCGCTACTGATCCTGTGACCTAACAACAGTATTAGCCATAGAAACTTTTGACTACCAACAAGGACATATTTAACTTTTATAAAGATGGACAGTTGGCACCAGCAATATGGCAACATATACTCTAGGTCTTTGACGTGGTTTTTACTTTCTTTTCTAAAGTGTTTTTAATTTATAAAAAATTATTAAATTAATATTTTTTATGATTTTAATATGTTATTAAAAACTGAAAAAAATCATTTTTATGTATTTTCAAATAAAAAATTATTTTAAAAAAATTATGTATAACAATCTCGAACAAAATTCATATACGATGAGACTTCTTATTTTATATTCAATCAAGAATGTGCGTATAGCTCATTCCATTCACTGTTGGTGATTTTTTTTGATATTTTTGAATTTGTTTTGTTAAGATCTTTCCAATATTACTGATGATGTTATCATTAAAGTTTCGATATGTATCTGAGTTTTTTTTTTTTACTTTTTTTTCTTTCTCTTCTCTCACCTATTTTTTTAATTAAATCATGTAAATGTTGATTTTGCAATTTAAAAAGTCACAAAAGGCAATTACAACTCGTAAATAACTTTCTAAATTGTACTATTTTTTAAAATATTTTTTACATTTTATTATTTTATCAATGTTTTTTACTAAGCTAGAGTACAAAAATAGTCGATCATCAGCATGATGTTTTTAAAGAGCTTCAATTTGTCGTTTTATTATTGTGAACAGTTTTGTGTTTTAATTTTAATTGAAATGAAAGTGCTTCGCAGATAAAATAAGAAAAATACTAACCTCATTAATTACAAATTATTTTCATTGGGAATTCTAATTAAATTAAAGGAAAAAAAGAGAGGAGAATATATGATACAGGGCCTTATCAGGGTAACTAGCAAGCTCGATGCCATATGCAAGGCATCCTTTTCACTTGCCGACATAT
>Ga0325403_1003014_pt1 | contig 15177 bp, 5 predicted proteins | sample PopdelMetagenome_19_FD_205665 | JGI IMG/M metagenome (GOLD analysis project Ga0325403, IMG submission 205665) | Populus deltoides microbial communities from Bellville, Georgia, United States - Xylem-PdKOR-R4 | ecosystem: Host-associated > Plants > Phyllosphere > Stem > Wood/Secondary xylem...
CTATCGTTGCAAACTGGGTGCTTCTCGTCCACATAGCATTTGTGTGTTTCGCAGCCTCTTCTCCTTCTATATCATTTCCATCACCAAATTTATTTTAAAAAAAAAAACTAATGAAATATCGAGTAGAGTCCAAAATGCATGAAGCACGTATTTGAATTCCAGTTTAAATAAAAGTGGATTAAAATTAAAAAAAAATTAATTATTTTTTATATTCTTGTATTATTTTAATATATTAATATCAAAAATAATTTTTTTTAATAAAATTAGTATTTTCTGTGACGTCCATTTGAATAGTCTTAAGTGAGGACGTGTTTTTCTATGTTCCAAGAATCATGTCAATCAATCCTGAGAGATACATTAACTGGTCAAGTTTTGAATTTATTTTTTAATGTTCATAAATTTAAATTTTTTTTAAAGTTATTAAAAATTTACATAATTATTAATTTTAAAATTTATAAAATTAATTAAAATATTCACAAACTAGTTTCATATTATTAATAATAATAAAAACATGTCAATCACGTTATCTGTGATGTCAGGTTAAGTTGGATGGATGTCTTGTTTTTCTGCCACTCTTTTCAAGTTATTAGTATTATATAATATAAATGCATTCATACCTTGTAATTAATTCAAGCACATCACTTTGATAAAAATATAAATTTCCATGTACATCACAATATTATATAGATTTAAAGTAAATAAAATATTTTTTAGATAAAACCTTGTAACATGTGCACAAGTTTCACAAAAGAAAACCATTTTTTCCATGAAACAAATGAGAAAATACATGCTTGGCATGTGTATAAAATAATTACAAGAAAATAAAAGGAAAACTCCAAGATTTTAAAATTTAATTAAATGCTATTTAAGAATAAAACTTGAATAAAAAAAATATATTTTAATTCACACTAGATATAATTGTTGAGGAAAAATTATTAAAAAATATATAAAAGCTGGATATATTGTTATATATTTTCTTTTCATTATTATAAATTATCAATAAATTTTTTGATTAAAAAGTCTTATTGTATTTTTTATAGACTTATAACTTATAAGTTTATATTTGATATTTAAAAGAAGATTTATTTTTTTACATGTACTTAATCATCAATTTAATTTCTTGTCACTTGCTTTGCATGTGTTTATTCAACTATATATTTGATATATTTTTTAATCAGTTTTCATGAAATATTTTAATATTTAATATCTAGAAAATACAAATTTCATATATATCTATATATATATATATATATTAACAATATTCTGAAAGACATAGAGGATTAACCGGTCAAAATTATATTGTGGATCTTTTCACAAATTCATATAGACTTATTTTTTTGTTCAATTTTTTTTAATTTCATCTTTTCTAAACTAAATTGAGGATCAATTTAAGTAAGATTATCAAGAGATGATAAAATGAAAAGACAAAATATCAAAGTGAAAAAAGCAAAGAAAATAGGTGGTGGTTTCAAAGTTTCCATAAAAAATTAACTTTAGTCCTCCTACTTTTTCAATAACACATTTTTGATCCTTGTAGATTTTTAAAACTCACTTTTGGTATGAAACTTTTTTTTTCTCAATCCTTATGTTAAAGAGAGAGAGAAAAAAGTCGTCGAATTTCAGCTAAAGAGAAAGAAAATCATGATTGAAATTGATTTCGATCATAAAAAATATCAAACTTGATGTCAACGGGTTCTATTTGACAAGGGGAGTTTGATGATGGTTGTTTTAAGTCTTAATATTGCCTAAAAACATATCTAGGCCTAGAAAAAAAAATCTTACCCGGTTTGTTTTGGTGTTTTTGGACTATTTTTTTAATATATATTTTTAGGTTGATAAATTGATTTTTGATGTTGTAAGAGTGCTTATTAGGTGTTTTTAAGTAAAAATAGGTTTTTAAGGGGAAATACTTTATGACCTGATTTTTCAACCACCACAATGATGATAAAATGTTAGGCTAGCAAATGACGCATTGTCTGCCTTAATTTTTTTATAAGAAAATAAACAGGGATAGACGCGTGGGTCTGGGCTTAGTGTATGCTTTAACTTTTTTTGAAAAAATAAACATGATCAAACACGTAGGTCTGGGCTTTGTTTTTTAAAAGCCTAGATGTGCTCGGCCTAGTTTTTTTTACCCTTATTTTATTTTATTTTTTTAAAATTTTGTTATTGTATATTTTCAAAGAAAATAGGTGGTGGTTTCAAAGTTTTTGTAAAAATTTAACTTTAGTCCCCTTGCTTTTCCAATGACACATTCTTTTATCCTTGTAGAATTTTAAAACTCACTTTTGGTATAAAACTTTACTTTTTTTATTTTTCAATCTCTATGTAAAAAAAAAGAGAGAGGAAATTATTGAATTTCAGCTAAAAAGAGAGAAAATTATGATTGATATTGATTCTAGCCATCAAAAAATCAAACTTGGTGTCAACAAGTTCTATTCAACAAAAGGAGTTTGATGGTAGTTATTTTGAGTCTCAAAGTTGTCTAAATACAGATCTAGATCAAGAAAGAAAATTCTTATCTGGTTTGATTAGGTGTTTTTGGACCTTTTTTATAATTTTTTGGGTGGATAAATTTGGTTTTTTGATGTTATACAAGTGTTTGTTAGGTGTTTTTAAGTAAAAATGGATTGAAAATGAGTTTTTAAGAGAAAAAACTTTATGACCTGATTTTTCAACTACCGCAATGGTGGCCAAATTTCGAGCTGGCAGATTACACGTCGTTTAAAAAAAAGTAAACAGGGCTAGATGTGTTGGTCTAGGCTTGGTGTCTACCTTATTGTTTTTTAAAAAAATAAATAGGTTTAGGCGCGTGGGCCCAGGCTTGGTTTTTAAAAGTCCTAGGCTCCTGGGCCTAGTCTTTTCCCCCCTTAATTTTCTTTCTTTTTTGTTTTTTATTTCATTTTTAAAAAAAATTGTTATTATATATTTAGCAAAAAAATAAAAATACATAAAAATCTTATTATACTCAATGGAGTCCATAACTTGAGTGACAGGTTTAGGGGTTGACTTGTAAAATTATATATAAACATCAACTTTTTTATTCATAGTTATATTTTTTTTTTCTCAATATTAAAAAAATATGTTAATAACACCTGTACGTTCATTCATTTAAATTAAAAAACATTTCCGACCCGAGTTGAATAGATGTTTTAATAATTATTTTTTTATTTATTAACATAAATAGTTCTTAATTTTTTTAATTAAATACATGCGTATGCTTTTATATTTATGCTTCGGATTTCTTTTGTCCCCGCAGTGAAGCGTAGGTTAAATGGCTTAGTATATGTATATGTATCATGAGAACTTCAACAAATAATCCTTTAAAATGTCATATAATTTTTTTATAAGCATACTTAAAGATTAAAATAATATTGTATATATAATGCCCTTATAAAAAAAAATCATGTTTTATTTTTTAAAATAAAAGGAGAGAGTGATATGGAAAGAGAGAAAGAAAGCTTTATTCTTTTTGCAATGCATCTAAATAATTGTTGCTATTAAAAAATTAAGTAAGAAGTTCTCATCTGTAAATGACATAGGATTATAACTAATGTCTTTTCTATGATAATTTCAAGTTAATAATTTGATATTTTTTTATGTTATTTTATTATTTTTATATTTTAATTATACTTGAAGTAACTAAAAAAACATGAATGAATACAAATTTCATGAATATTTTGTTTAAAAAAGTTTTTTTTTTTTGTTTATGAGTAGCAAAAAAAACATGATAGAACATAGTGGCGGAGCCACATAGAGGCAACAGGGGGCAATTTCCCTTTTAATTTTTTTTTCAAAATATATTTTTGTATTAAAATATTAATATAATAGCTTTACATGGTTAATTTTCTTTGTTAGCTACTAATTGATCTAAGCTTATTTTTTTTCACTATTGTCCCTGCCTCTCTCCCTTCTACAAAATTTCTCTTCAAGACCGAAGCTATTAATTAGTTAAGCAAATAACCTCTTATGCTTTATGCTTAAGAGAAGTTTTCTTTATCTTTTCTATTTGTTTCATTATTTAATTTTAGTTTTATTTCTTTATAATTAGTCATTGAAAATGTTAGGATTTATAATAATTTATGGGTTTGTTGAATTAATATGTGTATGTGTAATATTACATGCTAATGGATATGGATTAAAATGAGTTTTGATGAATTGATAAGTATTTTGCTATGAATTTCATATGGAAAATAATGGCGATGAATTTAATAGTGATTACAAATGAAGTACAAGACAACACAAAAAATTAAGGATATGATAGATAAATTAAAAAGAAAACATTTAATATTTATGTTTAATCCACTTGTACAAAACAACAAGTCAGCAAGAACAAAATCAATTAGTGACAATCCTTTTAAGCTATGATTTTAGATGTTACGTACCATATGTCAGCATAGAATTGTTACTAAGAACTTTCCTAGTCCTTGGAAGATTTAGAAAGTATTAAATGAAAGTTTGTTGTATATATTGAGAAAGATATTTTTAATGAGATTAAAAATAAAATTATTATGAAGCAATTTTAAAATATAAAATCTTAAAGAGAACAATTATAATGTAAGTTTTTTCATTTTAAAAGTATTCTTAAATTAATTTTGCTTGACTTGAGTTAGTACATATATTTCAAATTAATTTCTCTATATAACACATGTTTGTATAGTATATAATATCAAATATTTGTTAGTAATTTGCCCCCTCATTTAAAAAATCTTGGCTCCGCCACTAATAAAACATAATATAAATTATTTTTATTTTGATTGCGTATATTTACTAATATAGTTGAAAACTTTGAAAACCTCCAATTCTACAAAATAGATATTGTTTTTTTTTTATTAGTAGTATATTGAATATTTTGTCCAAAAAAATCAAAGATAATGTAAGACAATAATTAAGGACTCCATATAAAAGAAACTGAGGATACTAATTTGATAAATTTTGATGTGATTCTTATTTCATTTTCTTTGAATTTTAATTATTAGTCTAAATTGACCTATCTTTTCAGGTTTTTTTTTTATGATTTTGATAGTAAAAATAAAGTTTTGATGTGTTACTATATAAGTTAGAGATTATATAATAAACTTATTTATATTATTTATGATGGGGACACTAAACACAAGACACAACTCACACATGTGGATCTTTAATGGTGGATGGTAGCCTAACCATGTTGTTCTTGTGTTAGGAAATTAGGCACATCAAAGTCCAAGTTACTAAATTTTATTTAGTTTTTATTATTGGACTTTGAATTATGTTATTTTGTTGATTATTTGTTAATTAGAGGGTTTGAAACCAAATTTATTTTTTATTGGGTTTTTACCATTTATTTGTAATTTTTAACATTATGGTTGGTTTTCGATAATTTAACTAAAATTCACAAAGTTGTAGACTTTTTCAACTCCTATTCTTTCTCTTCTTCAACTCATTTTTAACTTGTTCTTTCCTTTTCTTTTTAATGTCTTTCGTCCCACATAAACTTTGGTATCATAGCACAAGCTTTTAATTGTTCTTACTAATCAATATAGAATTATACACAATTTATAAACCCTAAAATTATGAAGAGACATCATCAACAGTGATCTAGACAAAAAACAAAAAAACAAAAACCACTATACTAAGCATGTTCTTAGATGTGTTCTTTCCCCAAACCTTAGTCACCAAATCAACCAACGCACCCACAGCCCCCAAAACCCAACTATCATAATAATAATAGTCTAGCCCGATTATAAAATAGAAAAACAAGATTAACCTTTTTTTAGAAATTATATTATTGTTTTAGTCTCTTTCTTGATTATAAATGGGTTGAATATAATATAACCACGAATAATTAACTTTTTATAAAAAATAAAAAGTTAATATAACTAGTAATAATTAGTTTTATAAAAATAACATAATAAACACATGTATTAAATTTTAAAGTTATTTTAGTGACACAAAATTCATACTTTTATATATAGTTAAGATATGTTTATTATTATTATTATTATTATTATTACAAAGAACAAGTAAAATGGAGACACTGTATTTATTATCGCACATGCGCAGCGTCGCAGCGAAAACATCAACCCTCAAAATCAATGTCTAATGTGGCAAATGTGGAGAAATAAGGAATTCTTGTCTTTTATTAGTGGAAAAATAGAATGGGAGTCGCCACCTAGTATTTTGGTTACTAGGAACCCTAACTGGTCTCAGAGATTGGGTATGGGGACTGGTTGCGTAAAGGTAAGGTATTAGCACCCCAAATATGCCCTACCTCAGGTAAGCTGTATTATTTTATTGTCTGATAAATCTAAAGTCTTGTCGTGCTTTCTAGTTATTGGTCCGTCTGTGGTTTAAGAAAAGTTCTTCTCAGTAAGGAGATCCTTATCTTATTGGAAAAAAAACTAACCGTTCTAACCTCAACAAAAGAATTTAATATCCGGAGTACGTCTTACGTATAAAATTATAACCCTAGATATTAAAAGAAAATAAAATAATTTTTTAAAATTTTTTGAAATATTAACCTAGTTCTCGTAACTTTAATAAACTGGTTATTAAAACTCAACATGCATGCTAAAACTTTTTTTTTGAAGATACAATATGAATTTTTTTTTAGAGAGACTTAGCTGTATGCATAAATTTTTTTTTATTATTTTTCAATGTCTTGACGAAAACCGGGTATTTTAATACTGTATTTGTATCTTTACAGTATAAAAATACAAATCGATATTAATTAAAATGCAGTAAAAAAATTACAGAAAATCACAAAATTTTTGAAATAAGTTTTTGAATTTTTTTGGGCTGGGCCCAGCCCGCCCCATGTGGCGGGGCTGGACCCAGCCAATGACCCCGCCGGCTTTAGGATGCAAGTGCTTACTGTTCAAATGAATTATAATTCACTTGAACAGTAAAAAATGCAAAAGGAAATCGCATGCACAGAGATGAAAAACGCATACCTGGAAGTGGAAACGAAAGGGGCGAAGGTGATGGCGAAGACGTGCTGGCTGGTCTCTTCTGTGCTTTCGTCTGTCTCAATTCTTCTCCTCTGTTCCTTGTTTTCCTTTCTCTGTTTCTCTTGTTTTTTTTCCTGATGTTCTGCCCCTGTTCTTTTATTCTTCAGTTCGTATTTCGCTGCTCTCTCAGTTTAATTCCTCCTGCTCTCCTTCTGTTCTATCTTATTTTCTCCCCTGTGTCTGTCTCCTGCTCTTCATGTCTTCCTCTGTCTTTCCCCTCTCTCGCTGTCTTTTTTTTTTCTTTCCTCTAGCATTCCCCTCTGGTTTCCCCTCCTGGTTTTCCACCACGGTCCTTCTCCCTCTCCCTCTTGTTGTCTTTCATCTGGCTTTTATAGCTAAAGGATGCATGCTTTTATTGTAGAAAGATGGTAACGGATAGAGGGATCACAGCCTTAAACTGTGCCCCATAACTGAAGCAATTTAGCGCATTTGCTGAAAAAAACGTATCTCAGCTTTTACTGCTAAAACAACTTCTGAAGGAGATAATGAATAGTGTTCAAGGAAAAGGCGCCGTTTCAAAACTCAAATGATACTTCTGATTTGGTCATTGAAGTTTTTTGCAATTTTGTAATCAAGCCCCCCGAAAAAATTGTAATTGTGTCCCATAATTTTAGCGCCTTTCTGGTTTGGTCTTTAGTTTCGGATTGTTTCAATTAAGTCCCTAATTAGCCATCAAACTTCAATAATTATGCAATTGAACCCCTGATTTGAGCAAATTAACTCTTCAAAATTATAATTGGACCCCAAAACTTTAATTTCATCCAATAGAAACCTAAATTGACTTAAAAATCAATTTTTCTTAGAATCCAACCCTCTATAAATTCAATTAAACCTTAGATAAAATTTAATTTAGTCCATAAACATCTGATTTTGAACTTTTCTTCCTCAACTTGAATTTTCTTTGTCAACAAGGCTCTCATTAGTAAAAAAATATAACGTCAAATTTCAATCTAAACCTCCTCAACCAATTCTGACCTTTCTTCGGCATTCCAACATCCTTTTCTTGCATCTATTATTTTTTAATTTCTTCTGGAATATATATATATATATATATATATATATATATATATATATATATATATATTGTATTCTCTTATTTTTTATGTGTGAACACAAAAATAGGTAACAACATTCATATGGATTTTTTTTGGTGCCGTGGATAAAAGAACAAAAGACTACATTCTAGCAAAAGCAAAACTCATGCAATCATCATCTTCAGTGTTCCCTGGTCAAACTTTTAGCACTAACATCTTTAGTGCTCCCTGGTCAAATTGAAGATGTTTGGAAGTGTAGTAGCAATTACTTTTCAAAATGTTTTTTTATTTCAAAACACATTAAAATAATATTTTTTTAAAATATCATTTTTGACATCAGCACATTAAAATGATATGAAAACATCAAAAACATATTAATTTGAAGCAAAAAAAAATAAATTATCTTTTAATTTTTTTTTAAAAGCACTTCCGAAACGTAATGCCAAACACTATTAGTAAGATAGCCACCGCATTTGTTTCCCCAACAAAGTGTATGTAACAACATGCGATCCTTATTCCTATAGAGAATAATTTGATGTCCTCTATGATAGCATGATAAGGATGAGAAACATTAGTAATTGGGATTGAATAATAAATGATTAGATTGTTGGAGTTTATAGAAGATCATATCTTGACAACAACAAACTCCTCATTCTCAAGAGTTGTAAAAAACCATACCACACTATTGAAGACTCCCTGTCCTCAAGAGTTCAAACCTCAATAAACTTCACCTTTATAGGAGCTCTAGATAACAACTTCAAATATTGAATTCACATATGTATAAACATTTATATACGACAATAGTTAGAGTTCTATAATTATTTAAATTCTTTGTATATACACAACATATATAACTATGTGAATCAAAATTAAACAATTATAGTTGATACTTTTTTGAAATTGATATTATTTATATGGTATCAGAGTTTTAATGACTAAATGGTCACGAGTTTGAGTTTTATCATCTTCATTCCAATTCATAAAAAAACATTAAGCACAAAGTGGTGTAAGCTTATGCAAGTTTCAAGTCCAAAGGGCTTTTACTTGAGAGAGTGTGTTAAAAATTAATATAAACTAATTCTCGGAGCCTCCATAATACCATTATCCCTTTTTTTTCTTTTCAAATACTTAATGGCCTCCTCATATTCCTCTCATTCTAATATTTTTGTCAACTCTATTATTGTCTCAAAACTATCCAATCTTTCAATTATTATTAATATCAAACTTAATTCTTCTAATTACCTTGTATGGAAAGCTCAGGCTCTACCTTACAGTAGAGGTCAAGCTATTTTTAGCTATATTAATGGAACCATTCCACCCTAACTAAAAGACATTGATGTTTCTCATTCCAACATCGATATTATAATTAAAATCCTAACCCTTAGTATGATCATCGGCTTCATTAAGATTTCTTAATCTTTGCTTCCATCAATTCTTCGTTAAAATTTGTAGTTCATTTAGTAGGAAGTTGAAGTGTCATTAATAAGTTTAAGCAAAGTGGTATGGGTTTAACCCACACATGTAGGGTTGGACACATGCACAAGTCTTGGAATTACGTTTTTTTTTCTAATCTATTTTGGTCATGGATTTAGATTTATTATAAATAATTATTTGACCTATAAATAATTATTTTTGGTCAACCCATTATTTTATCCAGGCTAGATTATGAATCTAACTAGTTTTCTTTAAGAAGAGTTTCTTTAAACCTGAACTATTTTTATCAACTAAAAAACATCAAATTTAAGGCCAAAATATTCAAGTTTAATTATGATTTTATAACAAGTAATCAAATTTGGTAATGATGGAAATGAATTATGGTAATCATTATTAGTCTTTAAAATCCACTATAAAATGAGAGGCAAAGGAATAGTTTTCCATACTATTTTTTTAAAATTTTATACATTATTCATCATGTAAAACCTGAGGAAAAATAAAAGTTGCTTAGATTGCAAACTAACTACATGAGAAATAAAAGTAAAGAAATTCATGCATATGGTTAAATAAAAACGGGAATTCATAAATTTTTTGATATAAGTTTCTAGACGAAATATTTCGAGATATTATAAATTAATCCGAAAATGTTGAAGGCTGGATTAAATTAATGAAAATAAACTAAACTAAAGTTGTGGGGTGAAATTATAAGAAATGAAAAGAGGTATAACTTAATTATAAGAAGAAAAAAGATGTAGGGGCCTAAATGCAAATAAAAAAAATTATAGAGCATAAATACTCCTATTCTCAGCAAAAATCTACAGCAATCGTAAGGAAAGAAAAGAGGAAATTTTTGTATCCATTCTTGCAAAATCAAGAGGGAAACATCAAAATTTCGAGAACCAATCCAAGATTAAGGGTTTATAAATGGAATAAACACTTGTGGATAAGGGATTAACAAGAAAAATTGAACAAGAAGAGAAGATGGAGGGTTGGTTGTCATTAGATAAGAAAGGAGGGAGTTGAAAATCTTCAACTGGTTGAAGATCAAAACCTTAATTCGTACCGGGCAAGGTGTTCTAAACATGATCTTATAAGTCATTTCAAATTCGATAAGGAATTGATGCCTTGATGTGAGTTATAGATTAGGGTTCTTAGACTTGAATTGAAGGGAAAGTATTTGTTATTAAAATTAAGTTAATTCATGTGTGGTATGTGATTGGGGATGTGAAACCATGATAATTTACCCAGAAAATGTAGTTTGTGAAAGTTAGATGTGAAGGGAAGAGGGGTGACGAATTTGGACAGACTTGTCTCCTGACTTTTGGTAAGATTTCGGATAGAAGGATGAGGGAATTATAATCAATTTCCTTCATAGCAATTGTAGTTTTGGATGTTAGCTAACTAAAAAAATTGGTTTTGCTCAATTTGGAGATGTAGAACTTCAGATATAGTTAAAAATTTGAGGGGGAGGTCAGACAGTAACAGTTCAAAAACGAGACAGTAACAGTTGGACAGTAATAATTTGATGAGCAATTTTGACTGTCTTAGAGGCAGAATTGGGTTCTTCTTTATTAGAGAACTTGTAGCCTCATGTCTTAGCTTTCTAACGAGACTAATCGCGCTTGAATCGGAGTTCTATAACTCAAGATATAGTTAAAAATATGAGGAGAGGTCAGACAATAACAGTTTAAAAACAAAACAGTAATAGTTGGACAGTAACAGTCTAATATTTGTTGATGAGCAATTTTGATTGTCTTAGAGGCAGAATTGGGTTCTTCTTTATTTAGAGAACTTGTAGCCTCATGTCTTAGCTTTCCAACAAGACTAATCTCGCTTGAATCGGAGTTCTATAACTCCAGATATATTTAAAAATATGAGGAGAGGTCAGACAATAACAGTTCAATGTCTAGACAATGACAATTCAGGATTTAAACAGGAACAATTCAAATATAAAGAAAGGAATGATAATTATGGTTGGACAAAGAACAACAATATTAGTGGGTGAAATGAGAAAAACATAAAATATTAAGAAATGACTGAAAGAAAGACTTATTGGTTGTTTGTATGGTTATTATAAAACATATCCTTGAGTGAGGAAAATTTATGAGATAAACCTATGATTTGTAGAAGAGACCACATGCGTGGTGCAACAACAACAGCAGGGGAGCACAAGTAGAGCTTCTATTACAGGTAGGTGATCCGCACCTATACTTTCTAGTTAAATTCTATGATTTAATATGTTATTGATGTAAGATGTGAATTACCAAACGTTGGATATTAGGAGAAAGGAGGAAAGTTTGCGTAATGATGCTGATATTTTGGATAGTATTTTGAATGTATGTGTACTCAGGGTGAACGGTTGTTGTGTGAATTGCCAATGGATGAAATTATCGTTGACAAAGGAAATATGAGAAGTGTGATTTAAGGCGTGAACTAGCATACATTTAGTGTATGTTAGGATCCCGGGTAAGGGAATCACCATGTATTGGCTAACATACATTTAGTGTATGTTAGGATCCCAAGTAAGGGGATGAATCATGTATTGGCTAGCATACATTTAGTGTATGTTAAGATCCCAGGTAAGGGGATCACCATGTATTGACTAGCATACATTTAGTGTATGTTAGGATCCCGGATAAGGGGATCACCTTGTATCGACTCCTACGTGGTAATGATGATAACAGTGAAATTGGTATCGGTAATGTGTTAAGCGGAAATAATCATGGGTGGTCTTATGAGATCTTAAATGGAGGTTGATAATAGAAGAGGAAAAGATTCTTAGTAGTTGAAGGAGAAAGAGTTTCCAATGAAAACTAAAAGAGAGAAGTGCATAAAATATGAATGCATGTTTGCCTTTTTAAATTGTTGGATATTTGTATTGCTATATTATTGTGATATTCATATTTCAATAATATGTATTTTGTTTTCAGGGTCATCGCATGCACGATAGGAGTAGATTCTAGCTTGGGTTCACTTTTTGTAATTTAGGTTTTAGGGAGTATACCCTTATATTTGGTAATATTACAATTTTTATATATACTCAAATTGTATAATTGATTTTTAAACTTGAATAGATGAATTTAAGTCTGTAGTTTGTATAATCATGTACCATTTATGCATGTTTATATCTTTATTCATCTATAATGATAATTGTTGTACAATGTATATCATAAACATTGTGGTTGATATGAATGATGATGTTTGTGGGACCGAGACCCAGGATGATTAGGTTGAATTGAGTTAGGAGATGCGGTATATTAGAAGTGTAAACAGGTCGTATGTCGATAACTTAGGACCTCCCGGTATAGGGGAGATTTCGTCGAAATTTTGATGGACTTTAATACAAACACCATGAATAGATATAGAAAAAAAAATTAATCACTTTATCTATCAGTTAACATGAGAACGTTGCTTTATCCCGGATACAGGAATGTTACACATCACCTCAGTTTTTTAGAGTTTTGAGCTTTGTTTTTCTTCCCAACATAGAGATTATGTTCAGTTTTGTTGAAAGATACTTGATTCCATTAATTTTTGTTTGTAGACCTTGTTTAAAATTACATCTAAACAAGGTGGTGATTATTGGAATCATGTAAAGCTTATTGCAGATATTCTAGCTGTGCAAGTGAGGAGCAATGAAATTTTAATGACAAATGATTCATCACTGATAACAACAAAAAATTCATTATTTTCAAAATACTTCAACAAATAAGTACTCCTATTTATTTTAGTCTAAACATAAATATATTATATTATTAGCATGCATGTTATGATTGTATTTCAATTTTTTATACAACTTTGAATGTATGTTTAGTATACATGTTAGTTTTTAGTTTTGATTACAAGTTTGCATGATATATAAAATTACATGCTTATAATTTTAACATGTATGAAGTCTAATATTTTCTTGGATAACGTTTTGTTTAGTATGTTCTTATAACAATAAACCGAATAATCCATGTTCACTAGTGTAATTAATTACCTAATTTTTAGACAACATAGATATGTACTAGTTGTGCCTTTTCTTTTTATAAAATATAAGTTTTATTATGAAAATTATCCAAAATTATTATTATTATTATATATAAAAAGCGAATACAATTCTTGATATACAAGTAATTTCTCAAGTTTGAATAATTATATGTTTTAAAAAGATAAAATTGAAAACGAAATAAAAAAATCAATTTCTCAGCTTCTATTTTATAATTAATTGATTTGTATAACACTCACGTAACATTAAACATTAAGAGCTTATTTGATATTGTGATAGCGATTGTTTTTTGCTTGGAAATGTATTAAAATAATATATTTTTATTTTTTAAAATTTATTCTTGATATTAACACATCAAAATGATCTGGAAACACAAAAAAAAGAAGATTAATTTAAAGTAAATAAAAAAATAATTTTTTTAATTTTTTTAAAATACTTTTGAAATGCAAAAATAAACGATTTCTAAATGTCAGCAGGTTGATTCTAAAATAAAAAAAGGGGTTAAGTTGGGCTAAGAGCTTGGACTATCTTAGGCCTCATTTGTTTGCTGGAAAGTAGTTTCGTTTTGGAAAGTGAATTCCGGAAAAGTGAATTATTTTCTGATATTTGGTAGTGTAATGAAAAATAAGTTGGAAAACACTTTCTAATGTTTGATTATGTCATGAAAAATGAGCTGGAAAATAACTTATTAATGTTTTATTTTTCTCAAGTTTATTAAAATAATGAGGAACAAATCTTATAAATTAAAAATTTGAATGAGAATGAAATTAAAAAAAAATATAATTTCATAAATTATCTCAAATAAAATAAATAATAATCAAAATAATAGAGATCAAATTTAAAAAATAAAAGATGAAGAAATTAAAATAATAATAATTAAAATTTCATAAATTATTTTAAATAAAATAAGTAACACTCAAAAGAATGATGACCAAATTTGATAGATAAAAAATTTCAATAAAAAAAATGATAAGGGAAAAGCAAATAACAATTATAAAAATAAGGACTAAAGTTAATATAAAAATTAAATGATAAGAGATGGAATTGAAAAATAAATATTCAAAATAAAATATATATAGCAATCAAAAGTTTGAGAACCAAATTTGATATAATCAGCAAATAATATGATATTTTTAAAATTTTCACAACTTCCAGAAAGTGTTTTCCGCTCAAATTTTTCAGGAAAACACTTTCATGGAAACCACGACTAAATTTGATATAATCAGCTAAATGTTTTTGACTGAAAAATATTTTTCATTGATCAATTTTTTTAATAAAAATAAATATAAAATAATTTAAAAATAATTTTTTAAAAAGTAAATTTCACGAAATATAAATTTAAATTTAGTTAAGGCTAGCCCAGCGGATGTTAATTTAACACTGAGCTTGGACAGACTGCTGGCCCATATCCAGATCTTTAAAGTTTTGTAACTGAAAGACCCAATCCCAATCCGTCTCAAACGATTTTTTAATTTCCTGCCGAGAAAAGAGGCGAGACTAGAGAGCAAGGAAAGCAAAGCATAGCTTCTTCACAACTCTACTCTCCTCTCCTCTACTCAACTCTACTTCTCTCCAGGTCCAGTCGCTCAAGCAAAACTCAACTGAGAAAACCAAGTAACAGAATCTCGCAAGTGTGCGGCAATGGCGGATCGGAGTCGAAGTTTCCTGAAAGAAGGAACAGTAACGTATGCTTATATTCTCCTTTACATTGCTCTCTCCAGTGGCCAGA
>Ga0325403_1003016_pt1 | contig 15176 bp, 6 predicted proteins | sample PopdelMetagenome_19_FD_205665 | JGI IMG/M metagenome (GOLD analysis project Ga0325403, IMG submission 205665) | Populus deltoides microbial communities from Bellville, Georgia, United States - Xylem-PdKOR-R4 | ecosystem: Host-associated > Plants > Phyllosphere > Stem > Wood/Secondary xylem...
TGATACACCCACCTCTCAAGTTTAATGGGATGGTATCTGGACTTGGTATGGGATCATTTCACAACTACAATATTCTTTCAAGGGGCTGTCAATAGTATATGTAAGAATCTTGCAACCAAAAAATCTACATCAGGAATTCGCCTTCTGTTCGGGCAAAAAAAGTACATGCAGAAAAAACATTGAAGACAAACAATAAAGTACTGTCACGCATTTGTTTACGAGGCTGGGGCAAACAACCGTATTTTTCAAGTACTTTTATATCTACTAAATTCTCAATACTTTTACTAAACTGTGTGTTGGTTTGGTAAAATATCCATGATATATCTTATAAGCTTAATAATAAAGTTATTAAACTTGGTTTGAACATGTAACTTAAGCCAGGTTTTACTTCCTACTATTTTGGACATTAACTTCAATAAACTTGAGATACATGACGAGTTGATATACAATCCAACCAAATCTAAATATAATCTAATCAAGTCAACTTTAAAAACTCAAAAACAAAAAAAATTAAAACAAGGTTATTTTCGAATAAAATAATAGACCTGGTTAGCTGCAAGTTCACTTAACAACATGGTGACTCCTGCCCTAAACCAAGTCTAATCTCGAGCATTTTCTAACAACTAAGCCTAACAACATTCAAACGAGACAAATCATGGATAGCGGGTGATGGTGTGGAACTTGTTCGGACATTGTAATCAAGAATTGGAGGTGGATGCATCATGCATTTGAGGATCACATTATTGAAAATTTATCTTCAAAAGTCATTCATTTTCATTTTCCACTAAATTTAGAAAGAAAAGAATGTCCACATTAAATGGTTTGTGGGACTGCAAAAAGGGTTTGGGAAACAAATTAGGTGTTTTAACAAAATCCAATGGTTTTGCTCAATTGGTGTCTCTCTTGACGCGGTGGTTAGAATATTCTTCATGTATTATATAATTAGACAAAGTGAACAGGAACAATATTACATTTGTCACATATTGTTATGAGCAAGAAAAGTGTGTGATGCTGTAAATTCGAAAGAAATATTATGTGATGAATTGTATTTTACTATTTTATTCAATTTTTTTGAGCCACAAATACTCTTCTCCTTTTTTCTTGGCGAATTATATGTACTTGAGAGATGGAAAGATTGACTTAAGATGTACACAGTTTTAAGTAATGAAACTAACCTTAAAAAAAAGCATGAGATTGTCACCATGCCTCAGTAAATGTATTTGGAATGAAGTGAATTGAACATGCACTTCACCATGTTTCCTTCAAGATTAGTTTCTATGTGTGTGTATACAAGTATATATTATATTTCAGAAACTAGGTATGGAACAAGAAAATATAATTTTACCTTGTAATCCATTATTCCGCCTATCCATCCAGTGCAAGGTTGTCGGAGCTAGGGATATACTTGCCTTTCAAATGTTTCCATTGTATACAATAAGGGAGGTGAAGGTGAAGATTTCTGCAATGACTAATTAGTTTGAACAGGATAGGGTTTCCCATGAACATGATGTGTTAGAGAATCATCCCGCTCGAAGAGTATCGCCACAGAGAAGAGGCAATAATTCATCTTGATGTCACTCCCTTGCTTCGAGATCCAGAATTGAGGTTTTGGTTGGGAACCGAAATCATCATTGGACCATCCAGGAAGGTAACATGACATTAGTTACAGAGAAGGAAACACTTTTTGTGGCACGATGATGAATGGTAACGACACCAGACCCTGAGGCTGTCAAGAATTGGTATTGGTTTAGACGTTCCCTCCAAGAAGGTTCTGGTGAGTGTAAACACAACGCTGAAGAGAAGCATATTAACGGTTGTGATGATAAAGCATTTGAAGATCCTTGCAGTGAGTGCATATCCATGGTGACAAAGGAGGGTCCAGGCAGTAGGAATGGATACATCGAGTCTCGCACAGATGACATCTAATGAGTAGATCCTCAGGTTCCCGACTACGGCATTCACAACACACTGATCCAAATGAGGGCTGTTCAAAAATCAAAAACTAACAATTGAGAATCATATCCAAACAAGAATTCGTCTAAGAACGAAAATGAATACCTACAAAATCTTCAGAAGACTAAGAAGTTCAAGACCTAATAAACAGATACTTCCACAATAAAACCCTGTTCATGCAAAACACTAACAATTTTTGGCTAAACGTTTGATCATTCTACACAACTAAACTTCGAAAAGTTTTTCTTTCACTTCCAGTATAGATATTGTAAAGAAAAATTCAACAAATGGAGATTCTTAAATGCAGAGCCTTGGTGACGGTTTCAATCAGAGTGCACATAGCTCTATTTACAAGTCTATCATTTTCTCATGTACAAGATATGATAATTCAAATTCAGTATGATAAAAAAGAGTTGATGTGACAATTATCAAAAACTTGGTGTATAATAAAATAATAGGCATTCATAGATTCTATGTATTTTTAATCTCCATTTCACTTGACGATGAATTATCAAATCTTATAAACTTGCAATTCAGAAGAGTTTAAATTTGTGAAAATCATCAGGCTCTGAAGGCAACATCATATTATCTACCGCAAAGCTAAAGTTTCTATATGATTATCATGGAAAAAATTCGACATGATTAAGCATCTACACTCATGAACCCAAGGAAATGAAATGAGAATTCAGCGTTTTAATTTTTAGCAGCTTAGATGATTTATCTAGGCTTAACCCCCATTCGGCACTATGGAGCAAGAGGGTTTAAGAATCTGACACAGCCTGGCTGTATTTTAGTCCAGTAAGCGCGGAATTACTACGCTAAAATGCAAGAAATTTGCGATGCTTCAGTATTAACAACGGCAACTGATTGGAGTATTGGGACATCTATGTCATCATGACCAAGTACAGCAGCATAGTAATTGTCCTGATTAAGAATTGACTAATAAGCTGAACGTCAAACATACAAACACTTACCTCGGCACCAAATTTATTTTGTTCTTGAAGCATACTAAAGAAAACATCTACTGTTGATGATGCATGCGGTATAGTTTGAGAATAAATTTTTTGATCAGAGGTGGCCGCATCCTCCACCTTTGTTATGATTGAAAAACCAGCCTTGCACAGAGGACAGGTTGAAATTCTTCTCCTGGAAGCCTAAATGAAACATCACCATCAGCAGCAGAAGTAAAATTTTCAACCATAATCCTCCGAAGGGTAAAGACAAACACATCAAGGTAGAGAAATGGAAAAGTTATCAATTGGCACCTGAATTCTAACAATCCAAAAAATCTCACTGCAAAGAACAAGTAAACCCAAAGATGCTTGACACAGTTAATAAATATAATTCATTATCCTTTTCATTTCAGGGGAAAATTATTAATTTGGGTAACCTATACTTTCAGATGACAAAGGCAACCCTTCAAAAGCAACTAGCAAGGAGAAAGTGTGAAAATTGGATTTGGCAAGAAAATTGGTAAGGTACAAACTACAAACATGACAGGATAGCAAAGTGTTTGGTCCATTATAAGTGTCACAAATCACAACTCAATGAATCAAATGTTTTTATACGACATTTAAACAAGTTTATTAATAGAAACAGAATGTAGTAATTAGACAGGAAGAAAATGCATACCATGTGATCAGCCCATTCTTGAATGCATGAATAACAAAATCGATGACCACATGGCAACACACCTCTGGTTGAACTAAATTCTGTCCAACATATAACACATGATAACTCTGCTGGAGCAGGTAATCTGGCTACAGATTCAAACTGATCCATATCTTTAACCTTTGCATTTAAATTCTCAGCAGCAGAGCCAGAGCTATCTGCTATTTCTGATGCAGTCAGTGCACCCTCAGGACATGAATTTGAATACTCAGAAACAGGTAGGTGATTCCAATGTGTTCCCTCTTCAATTTCATCCAAAGACTCAACTGCTGAACCCCTATTATTAATCACAGCAACATCAGATGTTACTTCAGCTTCAAATATATCAAGTTTCCTTTTGCAACCTGTACGTTTAGCTGTTGATTCACTGTTATTGTTCTTATTAAGTCTAACTGGATGCCACTCTTGATCAGAATCAGAAAGCACAGTTTCCAAATTGTCTCTGGCAACATTTTTCTTCATGAGCCTTCGACCTTTACGAGAAGGTTCGGCCAAAGTGCTTCCAGTATTGCTAAAAGTATTCCTCCTTCCTCTCACGAAATGCATATTAGGCACAATATCTGACTCTTCATGTCTTGAAGAATTATAACTTGAACCTCCATGCTATTAAAACGAAAAACGAGAGAAATTTTTGTTCAGTAAATCAAATGTTTCCTTTTGATAAAGGAACAGTCAAACAAGTAGTCTAACAGAAAAAAGCTCATAAAAAGATATAAATTGCTTTCGATACAATAAAATCATTAAAAAAAACAAAACAAACAATGATCCTTAGCAGACAAAAAGAGAACGTGACTGTGGACTGCGTGCAGGAACAGGAAATAACAGATATATACTTACAGAAGACAAGGTGCATAGACAATGAAGAAAGCTACATTGTCCCACATAAAACCAACAAGACTGTCCGTGCCACATGTAGTCCGGACCATAAGACAGGATTTTAAAGTTTTTCTAGATAGACTTCTAATCTTTGCAGAATTTGATTATGCCCTGAATGACACCCTACTCTAAAAGCAGTTGGCTTCAGAGCAACAAGATTACTTTAGTATCTGGCTACCTCATTTTTCAGTTGATCTATTTAAGCTTACAATGTTCTACTTGATCTCTATATGGATCATTTTTTCATTCCTCTTTATCACTTAAATCATGTACAATTTGTTTTGGGGAAAAAAGAGATATTAATGCCCTAGGGCATGGAGTTTAGAAGTTTCCAAGGCTAGAATTTCATATTCAGCTCAATTACACAGAGTTGTCAAGACATTAACGGAAAAGAGAGCCAGGCACATCAAGAAAGCTACAGCAATAGGAACAAGTTCAACGGATGGATCTGGATGAGTACATGAAGCAGGGAGAATTTTGATTGAATTCATTACCTCCAATCCAACTAGCCCAGAAAAAGTAGGGTCCTGAAAACAGTATCTGCTACCTGAACAGTTTTCCTGCTTCGAAGGTTTTTTTGCCTTTTTGAGCTTTGATTTATATAAATTACTGTTGTTTTTCCCAACATCAGGAACCAAACTCTGCAGTTAAATTACCATGTAGTAAATCAGTGCTGATTGTTTGATTCTCAAATCACTAAACAGACCTACCCAAATCATTCACTGAAAAATAAAGGCTTGTATTAATGCATTGGAAGTTGGAAGAATGGATAATATTCTCAAGCGTGTGTTATCTATAAATAACAAGCTAACACAAAAGGGATAGCAGAAACTCTTCTTTGGAAAGTCAAACCATAAAGGACAAAGAAAGCTAGCATTTCAGTTATGCTATGTTCAATCTTGAATAATAGCCAAAATTATAGATAAGACAAAATGAAATTGAAGGGCTAAAATTATAGGAGACTCTACTTTTGAACACGAAATGAGGACCATAAGCATAAGCCTAATGTTAGGATTTTAATCTGGGTGTTCCTTCTGCAAACAAACTGTTGCTACCACACTCAAAATGCAAAAAAAAAACAAAAAACAAAAATAGAAATAGAAATAGAAAGTATGAGATGCACTGCTAGTGCACCTTCTTGAAAGGTCAGGGTTCGAGGAGCTTTCTGTTGAGCTTTTACTGAAACTCAAACTTTCTAACTTAATACAAAAAGAATCACTCCTTTTCATATCATGGTTTTCCTTTTCAACTGATTCGATTTCTCTATTAATTTAACTTGCTTAACTTGTCTTTATTTATGTTTCTCAAGAACAGCTTGTTATGCACATCTGTGATGCATATGCTTAGATGCATAAACTGAAATAGTAAGTATAATGGCAAATCAATTGATTACTTAACATGCATCATTGATCAGAAAAATATGCAATTAGCTCCACAATTTGTGTGTCTGTGTGTGCACGTACGTGCCAGAGAGAAAGAGAAAGGTTTACCTTTACATCATTCAACAAAAAGGAATCACTCCATGCTGCAAGGCCAGAATCTTCACAATCCACATCAACTATTCGTCTTTCAGAGTCTTCGCAATTGTTGGATTTGTCAGACAACGGTTTTCTCTTCTTATTCAAGGACCCAAGTTTATCAACGTTTGGGACGTCCAAGACTAAAGGCCCCACTTCTTGTCCACTGCAAAGAACAAAAAACTGTTAGCATAAGGTCAAAGCATTTTACAAACGCTAATTGAACATGCAGGAATCCATGATTACTAAAAAGAATTAAAAAATATCAGTAATAACAAGAACGTGTTGTGCATTAAAATAGGGATGCTTAGCAATAGCCATACCTTTCCAACATGTAAGGATACTCCGGAACACGCTTTCCTTGCTTAACACATTCTTCGACCCATCGATGATTGACAACAAGAGTATCAAACTTGCTGGCTAGCTCATATTTCCTCCCTTCAAATTTCCAACATACCTAATAATATCATCCAAATAATTAAAATAAAATAAATCACCAAACTGTTAGGTTAAACCTAATTCATGATCACTAGAGTTTACCAAATGTGTAGTGGAATTTGACATTGCACCAACATAACTCGCACCAGATTGAGAGATGAGCTTAATTAGGTTAAACCTCTCGGAGCCATGGTAACCGCTAACAGTTGCCACCACAGATTCCATACCTTCTTCAATACTCCTATCATCGATGAAAAATCACAAAAACTATGAAACAACAACAACAACAACAACAACAACAATAATAATAGCGATTTAGTGAAAACCTAAAAAGAAAATATACAGATTTCAATTAGAAACTAAACAATAATCAAGCTCTTAATTACACGTTATAGCTTCATTAGCTCCAAATTGAAAGGATAAAGCAAGTAAAAATCGAAAGAGAGATTTCACCGTTTCTGTTAGAGAGGAGACAGCGTTGAGACGAATCGTTTATGTCTTCTATTTCATTAGCAGAGAGAGTGAGAGGAGGGGGGGAGTGGTTTTGCTTGCCGGGAAATGAAAATTTTGAATTCTTAGGACCATTTCCTTTGATGGGCTGGGTCTGATTGGGCCTTATAAGAAAGACACATGTTCGATTTCCTTTTTCTTTTTTCTTTGTTTTTTTACCGGTTTAGAGTTAGAGTTGACGGAATCCTTTTTCGAATGTAAAATCTAAATTTAATTTTTAATCAGGTTGGATCGGTTTTTGCATTATAAGAAAACTAAAATGTTTTATAGGAAAATTGGTTAATAAAAAACATTTTATAATTAATTTTTAAATTTAATTTATTTGTTATAAAATATTTTTAATTTATAAAGTTTAGTTAAAAAAATATTATAAATATTAATCCACTTATAATATTATCTATTTAATTTGGCCTCCATCTCTTATCCTCCATTATTTTTTTTAATTATAATTATGATCACATCACTACCACTTTTTTTATTATTATTTTCATTTTATTATCACTATCATTATTAAAAAATATTTTTCAATTCAAATCTTTAAAAGATATTTTAAGCAAAATAAACTAACTTTACTGGTAGATGTATTCATTAGTTGTTTGTACCTTCTTCTTTTTTTAACTTTAATGGCGTCTTTGAAAGTGTAGTAGATGTTATTTTTTAAAGTGTTTTTTACTTAAAAAAACATCAAAATAATTTTTTATTTTTTAAAATTTAATTTTAATATTAACGCATAAAAATAATCTAAAATCATCAAAAAAATTTAATTTAAAACCAAAATATTTCAAAAATTTTAAGAAAACATATTCGGAACCAATACTAAATGAGATCTAAATCAAAGAAGAAAATGCTATGAACAAATCCATTCATCATTGAAGTTGACACTTCAATGATATAACATATGACCTTAGATGTTTTTTTTTTAAAAAAAAGTTAATTTATAATAATTGATTAGTATGAATAAAGTATTGTTAATAAGATCATGCAAGAAGTTGTATAGACTATACTTGAGGTCGTGGTCTAACGGGAAAGGAGACTTATTCCTTTTATTTGCATCCGAGTTCGATTATTTTTGTGCATGCATGTCATCCTCGCGATGTCTTATCTGCCCACTAGACTTACAGGGTGTCCAGTGGGCTTGAAAATTAATTATGGTGCATGTAACCTAGCTCGGACACCCCAGGTTATAAAAAAAAAAAAAAAAAAGAAGTTCTACCGTATACATTTTCATAAATTCATTCCTATACTTCACAAAATACCTCTAGGATCGTTGAACTTTTGTCTTCTAAAACTAATGATGTTTTTGTTTAGTAATATTACATCAGATATTATTATTATTATGAACGATAAATTGTTTTGACATTTAGGAAAAAAATAAAATAAAGGGATGATCTGAGCTTGAATCCGTTCAAAACTAACTATTTCTTCGTGCCAAGAACTTTCTGCTCGATTAGTCGAATATTATTAACCACAAAATAGCAAGGCAGTTTGTTTAATAATGAATTAATATAATTATTTTTACGTAGCCTTAAAGTTGGCTACATTGCATAAATAATCCTCACTTTTAGAGTGTAATAGAGTGTTGCCCACGCTTATCAGCGGGTTAAAAATAATTATTTAAAAAATATATAAAATATATTTTACATTTAAAAAAATATTTTTAAATAAAATTTAGATTTGACACCAATACTAGATTCAAGAACCTTGACTCTCACCTATCAGATTCAAGATACTTAGGGGTGAGGCTCCCCTTCTAGACCCAAGTTTCTGAAATCTAGCTTCCATAATAATAATAAAAATAATAATATTTATAATAATAATAATAATATTAAACTTGTCTCATCCAAGTTCTTATAGTTTTTAATCCCTTCAAATTAAATTTATGGTTTTTCTTCAATAGTAATAATATTTTTTAAAAAATTATTAATAACAATAACAACAACAACAACAACAACAACAACAACAACAATAATAATAATAATAATAATAATAATTTTTAATTTTACCCTTCAAATCAAATCTATGATTTTTCTTCAATAGTAATAATAATTTTTTCATTTATTATTATTATTATTATTACTACTACTACTAAAAATAATACTAATAATCATAACAATAATAATATTTTTTAATTTTACCCTTCAAATCCAATATATGGTTTTTTTCAATAGTAATAATATTTTAAAAAAATTATTAATAATAATATTAATAATAATGAAAATAATATTTATAATATTAATAATAATATTAAACATGTCTGATCTAAATTCTTATAGTTTTTAATTTTACCCTTCAAATCAAATTTATGGTTTTTCTTCAATAGTAACAATATTTTTTTCAAATTTATTATTATTATTATTATTATTATTATCAAGAATAAGAATAATATTAATAATCACAACAACAATAACAACAATACTTTTACCCTTCAAGATATTTGGGTTGGGCAGGGGCACTAGACCCCAGAGTCTTAGCTTTCACGGGCATGCCATGCCCAAGATAAAAAAATTATTATTTTTTATTTTTTTCTTTATTTTAAATTATTTTTTTATATTTTCAAATTATTTAATGTATTAATATTAAAAATAAATTTTAAAAATAAATATTATTTTAATATATTTCTATTGAAGGAATAACAAATTTATAATCATAAAAAATGAACTATCTCAATGAGAAGATATTATTTGAATTTTTTGATTAAAATGTTAAATTAGATTTTTATGATGGTTTGTTGTTTAAAAATTATTTATACTTCCTTTATAAATAACTTTTTGACCCTCGTTACTTGGGTCTGACAAACACGTCTGACTCAAGTTTACTTGAATAATCATAATAATAACAATAATAAAAACATCAACAATAACAACAACAATAATAATCATACTAATAATAGAAGATAGAATTTATATTGGAAGAATAACAAATTCATAAACATAAAACACCAAGTATTTCAAAGGGAATATACTATTTAAATTTTTAGATCTGAAACGTTAAATTAGGTTTTGTGATGATTTGTTTATAATAATGAAGATATATTTTCTTGGGTCTGGTAACCATGTGTGATGCTAGACCCAGGCGCAGGTTTGTAAAGGTGAGCAGGTTTACAGACCCAAGCGCGCAAGTCTGCAGCCAGGCTCTCGGATCTGGCCCTAGCGCCTAGGATATGTCATTCCCCAATGTCAAAACCCAAAAAACTCAAACGGACCATTCTGTCCCCAATCATTGTTTTAATGTCAAATGTTTCCCATGGAAAAAACAACCTCACCCCCAACTGCATGCCTAACAAGTTTCTTTGGTAAGGACAACCACATTATTATACTACTTCAATCTACAATGTTCTGTGTCTTGGTAAACGGTAAAATAGCAAACAGTGAAACACTAAGCTCCTTTAGTATATTGTATAATTCCACTCTACAACTTTCGTAGTACTATTTTAAGGACAACAATTCACATTTCAGGCATAAAAAATAGTGATGGTTGCAGAAAATTTCATGTTTCCAAAAGGAGGAGGAGGATTTTCAAATTCATATTAAGCCTTATCATCAAACAACAATTGCAAGGGAAAATCTGCCCAGACCCCACACCAGAGACACAACAAACAGAAGTGAGACTAGCTATGCTTGATTTGATGGAGTGTATCTTTTCTACCATCGATCTAAAATTGAGAATGCCATTGTTAAATTTTACTAAACCAAATAAGATTGTCTAGGGACAAGAAGTTGAGGACTTCCACATGGAAGATAGGGTACAAATGTCGAAAAAAGGTGATATAAACTTGTTAAGGAGAATCTTCTCTGTTGAATGGTAGTGATAAAAGCTTCTAAGATGGTCGAAGATGATATGTTCATTCACTTGAAAGTAGTAACTTGATCAGCCTTTTAAGCCAAATAAGATAACAAACAGTGACCTGGGGACGTGTCACTCATTGTTTTCCATTAAAAACAGGTGACATGTCGTATGCTTAAACCTTAAAAATTAGGATTTTCTAATTGAAAATTTGCAGACTTTAATTTGGTCTTTATTGTTTTAATTTTTTGCTTATTCACCCTTGATTGACCTTGAAACTTTTTTAATTTTTTCAATCTCACCCCTAGAAACTTTGATAGAACTCCTCTGATTTAAGTGCCTTTTATAAATTGCTATTTGGTTCTAATTTGTTCAATTTCACCCTTATCAACCATCAAACTTTTAATTTCTTCCAAATTGACCCTTGATTTTGATTTATTTCAATCTTTGAACTTGCGCGTCTATTGCACTTTGGTTTTTCATTTTGAATTTCTTTAATTTGACTCTTAATTGACCCTTACACTTGATTTTCTTGCAACTCTAACCTTGATTTCATTTGATTAAGCTTGTAAGAATTAAATTTGGTCATCTAAAATTCTAATTTTCTCAATTAAGCCCAAATTAGGCTTTCAAATTTAATTTCTCACCAATTAAGTCTTTAATAAAATTAATTTGACCCATTAAAAGTCTAATTAAATCCTTACACTTAATTAATTCTTTTAATTTTGACCCAAATTAATTTAAATCTAACTAAGCCCCCATACTTGATTTTTTTGCAATTTTGTTTAATATTCACTTAAGTTAATCTTGAATTTGCATTGTCTTTCACATTTAGATCTTTTCAAGGGTGCCGTTGAGTTTCCAAAATTATCAAAGATTCAGTTTGGTCTTTTCATCTCATATTTATGTATTTAGATCCCTATCCAGCCTGTTTATGCCAAACCAAATTGTTTGTCCTCCTGTATTTCTTTTTTTTTTAATTTTTTATAAAAGAAAAATGATAATTTTAGGAAACCCACAAATAGGTTATGACAAGGTGTTTTTGAGTAAAAATAAGTTGAAAATCAATTTTCAACCAAAAAAAACCCTATCTCATGATTTTCCAACTCCCATAGTGGTAGCAAAATTATGATTTGGGCACATGCAATGCATCATCTACCCTACCAGGCGACACGTTCCCTGTTTCTTTCTCTTTTTTTTCAAATAAAGGGAAAACGACATGTTGCCTACCCTTTATAAAAGAAAAAAAAAACATATGGCTTTAGAGTGTAGGCCTGATCTAGACCACATGTCTAGGCTTTTTTAATGGCTTGACACATTGGGCCACTCATACCTATGCACTTGGCCTATCCTTAAAAAAAAAAGAAAAAAACCTTCAACATAGAGTTTTTGATGATTTTTTGTAACATCATATTTTAATATTTGATTGATTTTGAATTTGCTTTTTTTTTTCCGATCATATAATTACAATAAAAAAATGTTGTTGAACTCATTGGAGTCCATAACCCAGGTCATAAGTTTGACAATTTAACTTATGTTGACTATAATTGATCCAATACGTCTATGTCTCAATTTTTTTTAAAAAAAAATTGTTAGCTTTTTATTGGTCGTCCAGGTTGCCTAATCCAGACCCACACATGTGGACTTTTTCTTGAGGCCATGATAATTGAGGGCACTTAAGCCCACCTACTTGACCTGTCCCTTTAAAAAACAAAACCTTCAACATTGGGTTTTTAATGGATTTTTTTTCAATTTAATCTTTTAATAGTGAATTTATTTGGAATTGGTTTTTATTTTTTATCATATAATTAAAATAAAAAAAATATCATTGAACCCCTTGGAATTCATAACTCAAGTCATAGGTTTGACGAGTTAACACGTGTTGACCAAAATCGATTCAATACATCATTGTCTCAATGTTAAAAAAAATAAGATATTAGCTTTCAATTTTATTTCTTCAGTCAAACCATTTTTTTACTTCTCATTTAAATTATCTTTAAACTTGAGCGCCTGTTTTTTGTTTTTTATATTATTTTTTATTCCTTGATTTTATGTTTTATGATAATGTCTAAAAAAAATCCCTACAACTTTATTTTTTTTTTTTAAAATATTTTTAGTTCAACCCACGAAAAAAAAAAGATAGTTATATAACTAATAATTCTCACATGCTATCCTATAAAGAAGCAAAAAGCCTTTTGCCTTATCCTTTCCAGAACAAAACCTTTCCCTGTGTGTGTTAAGGGAAATAGCACTGAACAACTCTAGACTGGCAACATCTACTGTTTATTACCGCAATCAACAACATTTTTACCGATAACTGAGCTAAAGCAGAATTCAAAAGAGAACAAAAATCCCTGGCAGCTTGTTTGGGAGTGTGGTTGTGGTTACTTTTCAAAGTACTTTTCATGTTGAAATGCATTAAAATAATGTTTTTTCATTTTTTTAAAAAAATATTTTTGAGATTAACGTATCAAAACGATCCAAAACATACAAAACAAATTAATTATTTGCAAAAAAAATTAAAATTCTTTAGGAACGCGGTTTGCATCGCATTCCCAAACCTTCTCTAAATGGAGGACAACATGTTATTTGCTGACTCAGTTTCATGCGACCAAAGAGTCACTAGAAAGTCGGACCACAAATTATTTTTGCTAAAAAACTTAATTTCAACCCCTTTTTTTATCCTCGTACACCTTGCTAAATTCATCAATGACCTCAAACAACTCAAAAAATAGTTTAAAAAACCAAAATCAACTTGAAATAAAAAGGCCTCTCAAGTTGAGATATACCATTTCAGGCGATGGAGAGAACAAAGGACACCTAGGTGGAGCTCTCATAGTCAAATTGAACATGTTGATACCAAAATTGGTGTCAATAAAGATTTTCTCTACAACTAGAATTTGATTATTTTCTCTTTCCTCTCTCAAAATCAGGATTGAAAAATAAAAAAATAAAATTTTGTACCATAATTAAAATTTTAAAATAGTGAGGGATCAAAAAATTATTATTTAAAAAGTAAGAGGACTGAAGTGAACTTTTCACCATATTTTTTAAATTGCCTTCCTTTTTCTATGCCCTTTTCACTTTAGTACTATGTCTTTGAATCTTGCTTTTTCTCAACAAATATGCTTAAACTAGTCATCATCTTGACCTTGTAAGTGCATAATTTAAAAAAAAGTTAAGGGACAAAAAATATTGAGTACCATCACAAATCCACCATGCTTGTGTTTGGGTTAACAATGATGTGGTGAGCAATATTTTCCCCATGCGTTTTAGTGTTTGTTAATAATATGTGGCACAATAGTGATTTTTAAGTAATATAGAATCTTTATCAACTAGTTTTATACTTATTCACGAAACACGTCTAAATCATTATAGTCACACCTACAAAACATTATTATTTATTGTAATAGTGTTTTGTATTTTTTTTTTAATTTAACCCTTCAACAACCCACTTCTTTTATTTATTTATTTATTTTTTCTAATTTTATCCTTTAATATTCAGTTATGTGGTAAGAATTGTACTTTATGATTTTTTTTTATTTTTTTATGTTGGGTTATTTACCAATCTCATGGAATTAGTTTTTTTTTCTTAATTTCAACCTTCAACAATATATATGTTGGAAGTGAGGCTTCATAATTTTTTTATTTAATTTCTATGAATTTATCTCAATCTCATGACTTAGGTCGCGAGTTTAACAAGTTAGATCGAGTTAACTCAGGTTGTTTTTTTTCCATTTTTTCTAATTGATTTTTTTATTTTATCTTTCAACATTGGGTTGATTGGAAATTGGGTCATGTAATGTTTCTCAATTTACTTTCTATAAGATTATCTCGATCTTATGACCCGGGTTATAGATTTACCAGGTTGACTCTCTTAATTTTTTAATTGAGTATTTATAATTGGGATTTATAATTTTTTTTATTTGCTTTTCATGAGGTTATCCTGATCTCAAGACTCAAATCTCGGGTTTGACAGGATGATCCAGGTCGACTCAGTTTATTTTTTATTTTATATATATTCAATTTCACCATCCAATAAGTATATCTTTTTTTTTGTTTTTTTAGTTTGATCTTTTAATATTAAATTATTTAAAAATTAAATTTTATAATTCTTTTTCAATTTGTTTTTATACGATTATCTTAATGTTTTTTTTTTAATATCAATCTTCAACAAGATATATTAAAAATGAAGCTTCATGATTATTTTTTTCATGTCTCCACTCCCCAATCGTCTTTTATTTGTTTATGTCAAGGAAAAGAAAGCAGACACTAAAGCCTCACAAGGTGATAGCAGCAACTTCTTTCTCTAAGCAAAAGCGAGCCCCGAGCACACAAGTTGTTTTCAAAAAACCACAGCACTACCAAAGTTCACATTATTTTTTTCTGTAACAACTAATACCATAAAGACCACAATCCAACAACACT
>Ga0325403_1003020_pt1 | contig 15171 bp, 8 predicted proteins | sample PopdelMetagenome_19_FD_205665 | JGI IMG/M metagenome (GOLD analysis project Ga0325403, IMG submission 205665) | Populus deltoides microbial communities from Bellville, Georgia, United States - Xylem-PdKOR-R4 | ecosystem: Host-associated > Plants > Phyllosphere > Stem > Wood/Secondary xylem...
AAACTTCAATATTTATCCAATTTAGCCTTTGATTTGACTAAATTAACTCGTAAAAATTTCAATTCGACCTCTGGACTTTAATTTCTTCCGATTAAAGTCTAAATTGATTTTGAAAATAATTTTTTTTGCAATTAAACCCTTAGTAAATTCAAATAAACCTTCAAAACATTTAATGGAATCTTTAAACATCCAATTTAAAATTTTTCTCCTCAAATTGAATTTTCCTTGCCAACAGGCCTTTATCAATCAAAAAATACACTGTTAAATTTTTCAATCTGATATATTTGATTTGCCTCAACCAGTTTCCAACAATTTCTTGGGCATTTTAGTATACTTTTCTCGATGTTATATATATATATATATATATATATATATATATATATATATATATATATATATATATTCCAAAAAAATTGATTTTTTGTATTTTCTCTTTTTTTTTTGTTTATATGGGGCTCCAAAATGGGTAACAATAGATGTCCTCTCTTTATAATACTTACGGAGCAAAAACTTGTCAAGTGTTTTGTGTAGTAAGTTTGTAAAGATAAACAAATTGTTCTTCAAAACTAATCTTCTCAAAGCTTTTAGTTTGGTTGATCTAAAACTATGTCTTTACAACAATCCTCTTTAACCAGAACTATGATCAAATTGTTTACAGTTTGGTTAACCTAAAATCCCAATCTGACAATTCTTTTTAACCAAAACCTTAATCTCTAATACCTCCTAATTGCGAGGTTTGAAAACTTGATGCAACCTGATTGCAGGGTTGAATTTCTTGGTGTTTTCTAATTGCAGGGTGAATTTGAGATTCCGCATCTCAGTGGTTCCTTTAGAACAAAACATTTCATGTTATAGCTTAGTTAACCTAAAATCCTAATCTAGCGATTTACTTTAACTAGAATAAAAAGTTGTCTACGACTCAATTAATCTAAAATTTCAATCTAGTGATTCCCTTTAACCAGAATCAAAATCTCTGTCTACAGCTTGGTTAACTTGAAATTCCAATATGGTGATTTCCTTTAATCATAACCAAAATTTATCTATAGTTCGATTAACCTGAAATTTTAATTTGGTGATTCCCTTTAACCATAACCAAAATTTGTCTATAGCTCGATTAATATGAAATTTCAAGCAATTCCCTTTAACCATAACCAAAATCTCTGTCTACAACTCGGTTAACCTGAAATTCCAATGTGATGATTTTCTTTAATCAAAATCAAAATCTGTCTACATCTCGGTTAACCTAAAATTTCAATCTGGCGATTCCTTTTAACCAGAACCTTGGTCTTTGTTTTCAGTTTAGTTAATCTAAAATCTCAATCTGGCGATTCTCTTTAACTATAACTAAAATCTGCTTTCTTTTTCAACTCAGCTGGCCTAAAACCCTGAATCTCAATGATCCCATTCAACAAGAGCTTTCCCAAAGACTCGTTTTTTTATCAGTCTTTTGACTTGTCTGAGTCTGATTTCAAGAATGTTCTTTTGTAAAAATAAAAACTTGTGCAATGTTTTGGGTTTAAATGCATGCTTTCTTACCTGGTTTGGAAACATAGGTTACACCCTTTCTTTGGTTTCATATGAACTCCTTTTTCCAGTATGAGCTCGTTTATGTGTTCAAATTTGCATGCTTGAGTTAGGATTCATTTTTTGTGTTGCCCCTCTTATCCACCATATCTTTAGGAAGAAGTCTCCAACTTTTGTTTCTTGTGGAGCCCTTTTTTACTTCACTGAATATATAATTTGACACTGCTAACTATTATGCTCATGTCAATGTTTTAATTGCCTTTTCCATTTTAACGGTTTTTTTTTTGTTTTTGATTTTGTTTTAGCACATACATATTTTTCAAGAAGAAAAACTTCAAAAGACTTGGTTTTATTTATGAAAACTAAAACTTTCAATGTATGCATCAAAACAGTTCCTTAAGCAATTCCCATGGAGGGTTTTATCAAATTTCAGAATGTGGTTCGTCTTTAGTTCAAGCTTTTACCAGAGGTGACCTTCTATTTTAGTTTTTCAAGAAGGTTTCAAGTATTTACTTGAAAAAATCTGTATAGAATAAACTTTTTTGCTTCATGTTAGAATTTACATTTTTTTTACACGAATAAAATTTATTTGCCATTTATTGATCATATCGCGTGAACTATAAGATCATTGTTTATCAATCCGGTGTGTGTGTGATTGATTAGAAAGGACTTCTAAAGGTATATAATACATAATATAGCTATGGACTATGAAAGAGATGGATGTTTTTGAGGCTCAAAAAGAGTTTAAATTTTTAAAAGACTCAGGATCACTTTGCTTCTGCCTCTTTTCCTTTCATGAAGTCATCTTATGGACTTTGTTCGGGTAGACTCTCTTTCTTAATGAAGAGTCTTGTTTAGGGACCTTTGCTTCAGTCTTAGAGTGTCATCAAACCATCATTTTCATTTTTTTCTTCCTATGACCTTTTCTCATTTTAAACACACATCGTTAGTATTGATAAAATTTGTCCTTTTTTGAAAAAACTTGCAGGGGATTACCAACCATTTATCCATGCAATTCAAAATGCTTTTCAGAGGCAGGTTTTATCTCCAGGTTAACTTTGGTTTGTCTAGTTTGGTCACCTTTTAATCTAGAATTGCTTAAATCTCATTTTGAATATATTATGATTCATTCCTTATAGTCATGCACAAAACCAGTTCTTTTCAAGATTTTTATTTCGAAAAAGGGTTTCAAATGCTGTGAGATCATGCAATTTTTAAAGAAAGGTTCTTTACCTAAGAATTTATGGTCAAACTTCACTTTATTGACTTAGAAAGAAAATTAGATACGTCAGGCATAATATCTTTTTTCAGAATCAAAATTTACAAGTTTAACTAGATCTTCTTAATCTATTCTAGACAATCTAAGAGCTCCTCATAAGAAATTCTTCTTCACTACATAAGGATCCTCGTAGTTTGGTGTCCATTTACCCTGGTTTTCTCCTAGTAAGGGCAATATTTTCTTGAGAACTAGATCTCTTTCTTAGAATACTCAAAGTCGAACTTTCTTGTCATATATCTTAGTTATTTTTTTTGGTAAAGTTGGGGATGATAAATCACAACTATTCCTTTCTCACTAATCAAGTTTAGTTATTAATAGAGGTCGTGATGTCTTTGGAAGTGTCCATCCCTTCGTTGGGAATATTGATATATCCTAAGCTAAAAGAGTATGAATGGTCTAAAGTCGGACATGAAATCCAAATGGAAAACGGGTCTGAAAATCTACGAAGTCCATAAGGTGAAAAAAGCGGAGGCCTAGCAAAAAAGCTTAATAGAGTAGCTAGCACTTGACAGTGTTGGCACCAAAATCTTTTTAAGCAATAAGGGTTAGTTTGATATTTCAGTTTTTTAAAAAAAAAATTAAAATATATTTAAATAATATATTTTTTATTTTTTAAATTTTATTTTTTACTTTTAACATCAAAATAATTTAGAAACATTAAAAAATATTAATTTAAAATAAAAAAATAAAAAAATATTTTTTAAAAAATACTTTTAAAATAAAAAACCAAACAAGTTAGAAGTTTTATTTGTTTTTGTGGTCTTCTAAAAATTTGAATTTTTTTATTTTTATTTTAAATTAATTTTTATAATATTTTTTATTATTAATATTAAAAATAAATTTTAAAAAATAAAAAATATTATTTTACCATATTTATAAACAAATGTTTTTTACCACCACAGCATAAAACACTATCTGTAGAATATATCCAATCCTCAAAATGTTTGGCCAACATCAATTGCCTCTCCCTCTCCTCTGCTTCACTATCTCACCCTTTTTTTTATATAAAAAAATAAAATAAAAACTTCAGCTTAATAAATTTGTTGTTAAACTTTCACATTTTCAGAATTGAATAGAAAAGGTGGCTTAAGTATACCTCGCAGGAACTCTATCTCACTCTCTCACACGCAGAAATTTCTGGAGCAGAGAACATGCATTGAGAATGTCATTCTTTCATTTGTAAGTTTGTGTCTTAGTGGTATACTTTAGGACTTGTTTTTGGAAATGGGTTTGCTTCAAATTCTGTTTTTGTTTCTCAATTTGGAGTCTTGCTTCCTGAAAATTATTGATAAAAGTGAATAGAATCTTCAATTTTTTGTGGGTTTGGTTTCAATATGGGTTTTGACTGTACTTTGAATTGATGAGTGGAATTTATTTTATTTTATTTTATTCGATGAAAATGCATGCTTTTGTTAGCATTGATAGTGTGCTGCATTGCTGTAACTAGAAAAAACCGACACTGTCATTGTTTTTTGTGGCATTATCTGTCAATTTTGGATGCAAACAAAGGTTTTGGTTTCATGAGGTTCCACCAGCATGATTCAACTTTTTTAACATGAAAGAAGTTTGAGTGTGCAATAAATGGGCTGGAACTTGGAATTCCCTCTAAATTTGCTCACATTAGTAGATTTTGATTGACTATTCTGAATTAGCTTGGTTATATTTGGTGATTTTAGTTGATTGCATTGACTTGTGTAGAACTTGAGAAACAATTTAAACTACTCAAGATGGAAAAAAAAGCTCGTAGAGCTGATCATGATACGAGGCCACCTATTGGAACTCTCTTTAGCTACCCTTCTTTTGATATGCATGTATCTCCAGAACTTAAGATGCAACCTGTTATAAATACAAATTAAATGATTTTTCAAGTTTGTTCTATTCTCTTACAAAATTCTTTGAAGGATTTCACCAGATTGACATTTTGGTGAGGTTGTAGAAAATAAAAGAACATGAACTTGTCTGCATACCTTGCAATCATAATAATTATTGATGTTTGCAACATGGATGAATGGTTTTGCTTAGGATCTGACAATAGTATCTGGATAGATAGTTCTATAAAATATGTGACTCTTTTTCCTTTCAACCATCTCTCAGGAGATTGTCTGTTCCCCATTTAACATTCAGCCATGTTCCAAACAATCTTTTATGGCCAACTCTGGGTTATGTGTTGGAATACACACATTTTCAACCAAATGTACAACAGTCAAACAATTGTACATCAATCGGGAAGAAAATATGTCCCGCATATGCTTCTATTAGTACCTTCCCAACAATTGATGATTTTGTAGCCTTGCAAATCAGTGATGATGTCGGAGAGACTACAGGTTCTAGCAAGCATTACCAGTCAAAACTTCCTCTTGATCCAGCTGAGAAGCAGACTATGAGTGAGGAGGTTCAACCGGATGGATGCCAATACCCTGCAGAAATTATCAATGACCTTCCCAAAAAGAGAAGAAAAAGAAAGAAAAAACATGGGAACAAAGGGAGGATTCCATGGAACAAAGGCAGAAAACATACTGCAGGTAAGTGTATATCAAATAATTCCCTCCAAGGCTTAATGAAGTTGATTAATCCTGTAGTTTTAACTTCTTTTATTTTGTAGAGACACGTGCACTGATAAAGCAAAGAACAATTGAAGCCTTGACAAACCCCCAGGTGAAGTCATGTAAGGATTAGTTAGTTTTTTTACAGCTTGTCTTCTGTGCAAGGGAATTCTTGGAATAGTTAGGGTTCATATTGCATGGTTTAACTATAGTACTAAACAGTTTTTTCCTCAAATTTAAGATCTTCACTGATGAGTATGTTCACTCATATATGCTGCATCTCTTGGAATAGCAAATAAAGCTCATACCACAAACCATTTTTTTTTTTTCATTACCATACAGATGAATGCTTTGAATTCTTTTTACCTGCTTGATTATTATTTATTTCGCATAGAGTCTGAGACGGTAACAAGTACACTTCCCCTCTCTCTCCTTTTTGACAAGTAATTGTCCTACTTTGTATATTACTTTTGTTTTTCCTCTAAAACTTGATTTCATTTCCTCTCAATTTTCAGGTTAGGAAGAAGATGTCAGGGCATCCCCGTGCTCATAGGTAAAGTTTATGCTCTCCAGTATCTTTATAAATATACTCAACAAATGTTGTGAAAGTTATATGTGAAAAAATGGGACTGCCAAATACATGATGTTCTACATTAGCCACATTTCCATCGATATCCACTTAAAATATTACGTGGATAATGACCTCAAATTGAAGCTTATAGTAATGAATTTGGATATGATTTATGCTCAGTTAACTCAGTAGATGATCTTTTGAATGAGGAATCTTGACTCTGACTCAATGAATAAGGATTTCAGGGTTTTAATATTTGCTGAGAGTATTCTATAATCTCTATAGGCTCTGCAGCCACACAAGTTTTTCAGACTGAAAATCACAATTCAAACAAATTCCTTGCAGTGAAGCGATCAGGGCTAAGATAAGTTCTTCGCTCAGACAACATTGGGGTAAACGTTTGAAATGGAAAAGGCTGAGAGAGAATTTTTTTCTGTCATGGACTAAAAGAATAGCAAGAGCAGCTAAGGAAGGAGGCATTGACCAACAAGAGCTAGACTGGGATGGATACGAAAAAATAAAAAAAGAAATAACTCTCAAGCAGCTTCAGGGTGCCATGGAAAAGGCAAAGGGAGAGGAGATTGCAAAGAGAAAAGTTGAGAGGGAAAAAAAGGAAAAAGAAGAAAAGATGGAAAGGGTTGCTCAGAAGAGAAAAGAGCGGGAAGAGAAAGCAATGGAAAGAGAAGAAACAAAGAGGAAGGCACACAGAAAATCAAAGAAAAAAACAGAAGAGTCATCTGTTGCCCGAAAGTTGACACTTAAGAAGAGATTAACAAAGGTAACCTACTGGCTACAGTGCAACATGAAAAATCTCACTATCAATTTGAGGAAAAGAATATGAAATTTGATTTTTTGGGGTGCACATTGATGCAAAGAATTGAATTAGGAATAATTGAGTCTTACTGACTTCATAGATTAGGAATCATATATTTAGAACTTAGAATTGATTTTTAATCGATCATGTTGGAGCCACACTATGGAAGACGTTTACACAGCAGTCTATCATGTACACTGTTTAGTTACTCATAATCCTTTTTGTTAAAACCTAATATGTAGATGTTGGATATGCTCCTATGATCCAGCTACTATCTTTGTTCTTGGTATCTTTTGCATTAAACAAGCAATTCCAAGATGAGACCACGCTTTGTGGGTCCTATACATCAAATGTTGTTCCACATTGATGTTTTTTTTTTTTGTTTTTTTATATGTTTGTCTTTACAAGGGCTATATGTTGTCTCTATAGATTCGAAAGAAGAAATCCACTGATGATCAGATGATTAGTCAAGGGGCATCATCGCCTTCCCTTAGCCGAGCTTGGGAGAAACTGAATGCAGAGATTAGTAAGAGAGAAAAGGTTCCAAGAGAAACTTCACTTGCGGATCAGATCCAAGCTGCCAAAAATAAAAAAACTGAATCCAATACTAGGAAAGCTTTGGCAGCACCATCTTTTCCACTCGTTTGCTGAGATGAATACAGTGAGCAAAGAGTTGCATCCTGTGAAGCAACTGAAACTCAAGCTGCATTTTTTCCTATTATGACTTCCATCCACCTGCTGTTGTTGCTGACACTTGAGCAATCGTCCCCTGCACAGACGCTGTCTGGGAAGGGATGAAATCCGGGCCTTTTCTATAAAGGATAACTACTGGAATTGACACTAGCACTCCGATTTATTTCTACCGTAACATGTAAATGTATTTAATCTATTAATAAAAGTTTATTTATTTTTAATATTTATTAAATATTTAAATAATAAATATAGAGTAAAGTTAAAGTTCATGAAACAAAAATATTTTACAAATAAACTTATAAAGTTGTTATAATTATAGAATTCTTATTGCATCAAAGTATTATTATTGCATCAAAGTATTATTTTTAAGATGTTTCTGGTCAATGTGTTATTAAGATTTGATATTAATTATAGTTATTAAGATTAATACATATTATGTTTTTTTTTTTATGAAAGGAGAGTTATTCTCGTAAACTGAGGTATGAAAGATATTTAGAACTAATATGTAGGTACTTGTCAAATGATATGTACACTGAATTAATTATCATAAGAATTCCATATTGAAATATCATATATGTCTATGAAAAAACTCACGTGACGATTGTGTAAATAATCCTTAGATTTAAGATTACAAAGTTATCTTATATACAGAGAGTATTATATTTTGACTCTCCTAACATGAATTATATTAAGATATTTAAGTAATAAAGAGAGAATTCATTATTCTAAATGAATTAGGAAAAATATTTCATTTGTTTTCAATTAATATTGATCAAGGTTGTCAAAAACGCTTTTTTGACACAACACGAAATATACAATATAAACTCGAATCATAAAATTGTAAAATCGCAAAAAAAATATTTTAACTAATTATATATTGACAATTTCAGTCAAATAGTAAATAATAATATAACACAATTAAAATAAAAGTGAAATAAATAATACAAATATCCAAACACCTTCAAATACATAATTCAAATAAAAATTCATACATGGTTTAAATAACTTAAAAATACAAAAAAAAAAGATTGAACAATTATGTTTTATTGATAGAGTTTCAGAACATTTTCTAGATGACATGTCTTGAAACATACTACAGGCAACTAGTGAGATGATACAACATTCTAAGGTATATCACCAACTTCAAAAAAAATTAATAGAGACCAATACAGTGAACCCGTGATAACAAGAACAAAAACATATAAAATGACATCAATTTAATCACATGTCACCTCACCTTCTATCTTTTTTATGCTAGTAACAAGTCCTAGAAATAATGTCCAAATACCCCACCATCCAAGACATGTATTTCAAGTTCTCTCTAAGTATTTGTCGTCTCTCTTTGTAGTTAACAAATGGTTAGTCTAAAACACAGTATTTCTCTTTATAAGTATTCATATCTCTTATTTTACTCCTTTGATTCATCACCATTTACCTTTGTCTTCTCATGGTTTCGATCCTCTAATCATGTCTTCCCAGCCTAAAATACAGTATAAGGCTTTTCCATACCCAAGATCCTCTAATGCTGGTGTTAGTCTGCTAAGATTGAAAATTTGAGATTTGGACAACGAGGAAATGGGAGATTGGGGAGTGAGGACTATATAGTGGAGTGTCAAGGGACTCGGATAGGGAAACAGTAAATTTTTTAACTTTTGCGGGTTAAAACTCGAAATCGATCAAACTCGGTCGAAATCGGTCAAACTCATAAAATCGGTCTGATTTTACCGATTTTAACCGAGTTTGACCGATTTCGAGTTTTAACCCGATTTGACACGTTATATACATGTTGACTCGTAAAATCGTAAGATTTTAAGAGTCAACTCGCGATTTTAACAACCTTGGTATTGATTATAAATCCTTGAGAAAGGTGAAATGAAATTTGAGAAAAGTTTCAAATTTTATTTAAAGAATCAATGAATATGGTATTGAAAATAAACATGATATGATATAGAAGACACGTTACAGGTTAAAATATCTAAATCAAAACATTGTTAATTAAAAAATAATAATTATATTGAGAAACCGGTTACTAAAATGTTAAGTCAAATCACTTATAACTTTTCTAATATTTGAGGGATCATGACAAATACCAAAGACATTTTACTTCATCTTCAAATATAAATTAATCAATTATTAAATTAATTTATTTAATCCTATTTTATTTAAAATTATGATTTATATTTAGATCAACTTATTGAAGAATATAATAAGTCACACTCATAAGAATTATTAGTCAAGAATTAAAATAAGATGATTAATAAAGTATGACTTGATTGTAAATAAATTTTAGAAATTGAAAACTAGAATGTAATTAATACAAGGAGTTACAATTCTAGATTTAGAAACAATCAAGTAAGGATTTCATTGAATAAATTTCTAAAATTAGCCGAAAATAATATATGTGATTTTAGAGATTTTTTATTGATTGTTCATATGGATTACTACTAGAAGGTGAGCATTTAGACGACTTATGGTTTACAATAACTCAACATTGAAGCAATTATTCAAAGTAAAAAAAAAATATCAAATTTTTAAGTAATCTTTATATAAATCCTAAACTCTATATCTATTTAATAAAATATTTGAAACCAAAAAAAAAAAAAATTAATTTACAGTTTTGAGAAACCCAACATCTCTTCCATGTCCCACTGTAATATTTATATCTATATTTATCTTTCTTTCTTCTTCTTCTTTTCCCTCTTCCCTAGAAGCCGCATTTTGTCCGAATCTATTTATTTGCTAATTTTGACATGTAATAAGCTAGTTGAATTCCATATCATCCTTCAAGGCAAGAGCTCAGTTGGGCAACTTGCGCTGTTATGCGTTTCAAATTCTGGTGGAAACGAAGTTCATAACCCACGAAAAAAGGAAAATATTTTAAGAATCAATTTTGGCAGCATGGCAATAGATGAATTGTCGATTTTCTAAGATGCAACCCCCAGGCGAAACTTACCCGAAACATGGGTAAGGGCAGGATCCCTGGACCGTAAGATTGACGAGCACATTAACTGTTCTATTTATCAATGTCAGAATTTAATTTTCAAGAATGTCCATTTCAGCTTTCCTGATTTCTATAGGATATTATCACATTCACGCTGCTTGTCAAAACAACCAAATTCTGTTCATCCAAAGAAAAGAAAATCTAGTTGTGGAGATTAGTGCTTAAAGGCAAGCTCAATCTTGTGGACAAATGACAAGGAATGCGTCGACATCAGCAGAGATTACCCCCTGCTGCTGTCCCGCACCCCTCTTTGGGCTCACAAGACCACATTCTCATCTGCCCAGAATTTGCATACACCATATATTCCTTCCACATGCGAGGAGACGGAAGAGATATGCTCAAAAGAAATTTGAATGAGAAAATTAACTGCCACAAAACAACGTAGGTATGAGCTATCAGGGCAGACTTATACATTAAACTTGTAAGGTATCAAACCTGGCATTACACCAGGTCTGAAATAGCATCATGAAAGGCAATATGACACAAGCTAACAGCAGCAAAACACAGGGTAGGCAAAAACGATTCTATCCTTCTTTAAAGCATTACCTTCATAACTGTGGGCAGGTTTCAACTTCCAACAGATAGACCAGGTACTGAATCCTATCCTTAAAATTGCTACAGGGTCTAACATCATCGAAAACTTGAACAAGCCCTAGACATATGAAATATCTTTGCATATCTACACAGCATCCTGGCTTGGAGGGTATTTGTTCTGGTAGTTTGATGGTCCACCTTGGTAGCCTCCATTGGCAGGCTCATTCTGGATGCTGTGTTGCATGTTTCCAGGCATGTCATTGGACCATCCTCCTGTGCTGTTACGTGGAGGCATGTTGTTCTGCGGAGGAATGTAGTTGTGTTGTTGGGGGGTGTAGTTTTGAGGGGGCATATTGTTCTGCGGGGGCATGTTGTTCTGTGGAGGAATGTAGTTTTGCATGGGCATGTTATGTGGCACCCTACTCATATTGTTCTGCTGCCCACCCATATTATAGTTGTTAGGTGGAGGTCCACCTGGTCCACCCATATTATAGTTGTTAGGTGGCGGTCCACCCATATTATAGTTGTTAGGTGGCGGTCCACCTGGTCCACCCATATTATAGTTATTAGGTGGCGGTCCACCTGGTCCCCTGTAGTTGTTTTGTGGCTGCGGTGGTGCACCTTGTCTGCCCATGTTTTGTGGTTGTCCAGCCATGTTGGGAGCAGGGTTTCGCATAGCCTGATTAGCCATAGGAGGAGGTGGAGCTCCACCTCGCGGCTGCATGTTTTCCATTCTTCTGTCAAAGTTCCTTGATCTGTCGACGTTACGAGGTCGATCATTGCGCCTATTTCTTTCATTTGCCCTCGCATTGTTCCTAATCCATTCCTCATGGTATTTTGGGTCATAGGGCACAGCTTTCCCATCAATAAATGGCTCCCCTAATAGAAAAATATCGTCAAGCAACAATAATATACAGCATAGTGTCATGACTTAATCGCAAATAATAAATATTAAAAGCCATGACTTATGATTAAAAGGAGGCATTAGAACTTATTTTCATAACCACAGTTTCAAAGAAAAGAAAAAACCCATTCCTAGTGTGACTCAGTGGAAATCAAACAAAAGCCTAGCAGTACAAGAACATAATTAGGGCACCATAATCTGTATCCCTAATCCCCTTACTAAGAAAAGACAAAATGCAGCTTTCTGTGTGGAATTATGTTTAAAAATGAAGGTTGTGAAGCTATTTTTAACAAGCAAATGCAGTTGACTGGCAATGCATCAGAGAATATTTGGCAAGATACAATCCTGATGGAGTTCTGCAATTTTTTTACCCGTTTATTTTTTTCCTAAAAAAAAGACCTGCCACTCAAACGTGATAACTACATAGCAAAGCTAATCCTGGAAAATATTACCGACAAAACCCTAGTGAATTTACAAAAAATTCTTGCACACTCTGCATCTGGTCAAGATCTAGAAGTGTTACAATTGCATCCAACTTGAAAAGAACGAGCTTCAACTATCATAGAATGAGACAAGATATTCAGCATGATTTCTTGGTGCACATCACATTTGATCCAGAAGTTTCCTTAAAGATAGAAAAATAACTAAAAACAAGATGCACACAGAACTTTCAATTACTCAATGCAGAAAAACATGCATTTACAACAATATAAATTTGTATAACATACAGAGGTACAAAAGAAAAAGGCTCCTTACCTCCATAATCTTTGTTCTTCACATCCAGGTATGAATCGGGAAGAACCCAACGGACATTTTTCAATTCTGGAAAAGTGACCAACAGAACACATCCATCACATTCAAACTTTTTAAAAACAAATAACATCATAAACCAATCACTTCAAAGCAGCAACAAATTTTTTTTCCTCTAAAACAACTTGAACATGTTTCAAGAAAAGCTTTCTTAGGATAAATAAAAGTGAGCAAAATTTTCCATTTTTGGTAACTATTTTTATCAGTTCTTGAAGAAAAGGGATCGATAGTCATCTTTTTAAGTGAAGGGAGGTAGTTTTACATTCTAGGAAGGATGCATCTAGGTTAAGAAAACATATTTGAAGTATCAATCTGAAAGTTGTTTTTGGGTTAAAATGGACCAAATGCATGATATTATTTAAGGGTATGGGGATCAGTTTTCATCATTGGGAAGGTCAGGGTCATTCCCAGCCCCCTTTGCAATCGCCCCTTCTTAAAAGCAGATATACCTTTAATCTTGTAAGAAACCTCTTCAGGCACCAGAGCTCCAAAGGCATAGTAGCATCGAGTAGAAACTGAATAGATCTTCCTCCTTGCTTCTTCCTCACTGCCATACACAGCCACAATAATTATATTAACAAGACTTCACACGTCACAAAAACCCATTTCTTTCCAGATTACTCTGGTAAGATCAGAGGTTTTTATACAGCGATCCTCGCACTTAAAAAAAGAAGGCATGCAAAATATAAAATTCCAAAATTAAAAGCATCTCGGAGAATAAAAAAAGAAACCACAAAAACCCAATATTGAAATGTTAAACTATAAAACACAATTCTCATCAAAGTCAGATACAGTAACAATTAAGCAATCAAGCTTCTTGATCCTTAAAGGAGTATTATTAAAATGCACTCAAACCCCTCCAGAAATTGGTGAGGTACACAATCAGAAACCTCAAACACTCGTACCAAATAAAAAAATTTAGCACTATAAATAATCACAAAGAAACCCAAAAAAAAAATCACGAACACGCACGCGCACAACCCCTCAATAATAAGCAACCAAATACAAAACACAAATACACTAGAAAATGACTAAACCAATTAACTTCAATAGAAATAGACTAAAAGTAAATCAATAGAAAAACCAGTGATTGCTAAAACGAAAACCAACATTTCAAATAACAAAAGAAAAACCAATCTTAAATAAAATAAAATCAAAAGAAAAAAAATAATTAAATTAAATGAGAAATAAATTAAAGGTTTAAACTTTAATAAATTACCTGCCAACAACTTGAGCAAGAGTTTTAATATAAGAATCGATGATCTCATCACGAGTGGGGTCTCCCTCAGGCTTTTCCATAACGACGAGCCAATGCTCGAAATCACAGCCATCAAGCAAAATAGTCTCTTTTGGAGGTCTATTAGACCAGTTAGGGCTTGGGTCGTTGAGGGAAGACGATTTCTGACTGGAAGAAAACGACCTGATTGAAATCCGAGAGACGGAGCGATTGATGTTGGTTGCAGAGGAGAGAGGACGGAGGAAGCGGCGGAGGAGAGAGGAGGAACAGGCGGCGGAGGTGGAGGAGTGGGAAGTGAAGGAGCGAGAGAGGAGGGAGGAGACTAGGGTTTGTGAGGTGGGTTTTTGGAGGAGGAGAGAGCGAGTGAAGAGTGAAGTTGCCATTTTCTGGATTGGAGAAACCCTAACAGAGAGGGGTTTAGGTGTGGTTTTATGGAGGGAGATAGAGAAATCTCCTTCAAGTTTATCGAAATGGCATTTTGGTCATGTCAAAATTAAAACATCTTCTTTTCTCTCTCTCTCTTTTGTTTAATTTTAATTTTATCTACTAGTGTTTGACTTTTAATTTTATAAAAATTTTATCATGACCCTAAGGTGAATTTCATTGTTCTGATTTATGAAAAATTGTATTTTTTTTAAAAATGATTTATATTTCTGAGTAATAAATTCCCAAAAATTTAAAAGTAAAAGTGATATTTTATTAATTAATTTCTAAATTCATTTTAAAAAAAAACCAACACAAAAAGAAAAGAAAAAATAAAATCTATGACGCATGAAAAATTAAAAAAAATATCTTAACTTAGAATTTATCTTTTCTAGTTGTATTTAAAAAAAATAGATAAAAAAATAACTAATAGAATATTATCAGTAAAATAAATTTTATAATGGTCATCTCTCTCATTTTCCGAGAAACATAAAATTTCTCATTTCCAAGTAATACAAAAAATGAATTCTGATATTTTTAAAATAATAAATTATTTATAATAAAAGGGAGTATGGCAAACTTATTTAGCTATTTTGAATTATTGTAAATATATAATATTAGTAAAACAGGTTTTGGAATGGGCCACGGATGTTATACAATAGAAGAAGGAAGCCCAGCCTTCTAAGGATGTGGGCTATTTCCTCAGATTGGACTCCAACCATGCAGCAGTTAGCATGTTCCTCAAATGATTTTAAAACCTTCCAAGCTCAGCCCATCTTCTATTACTTTGATTGATTGACTGCTAACTCGTATTTTGAATTGATAATATTAAAAAAAA
>Ga0325403_1003021_pt1 | contig 15170 bp, 8 predicted proteins | sample PopdelMetagenome_19_FD_205665 | JGI IMG/M metagenome (GOLD analysis project Ga0325403, IMG submission 205665) | Populus deltoides microbial communities from Bellville, Georgia, United States - Xylem-PdKOR-R4 | ecosystem: Host-associated > Plants > Phyllosphere > Stem > Wood/Secondary xylem...
ACGTGATCATGATCATTGATTTTCCTGTTTTAATCCTTTTGACCTAGATATTCATTCAATATCTGATTTTACATAGATCAGGGAATTGTTTCCCTCCTAAGATTAAGATGTAGCCAATTTTGTACGTCGAATCCCTCCAGGGTTGATCCAGCCAAGTTTGGACTGATCGAGTGGATCAATTAGACTTGATTTGATTAATATTTTTTTTTTGGATCAAATTAAAACTCGGACTCGATCGGACTCTAAATTATGAATTTTTTGGGTCACTTTACCGGTCCGGATCGAGTTTGATAACTATTTTAAAATATATAAAATATCTGCAAGAATGGCATTCTGGATTTTATTTGCTTTTGTGATATCCATCTAGTTGTTCTAGAATAGAAGGAATTTTTTTTTTAAGATGTTTTAATTATATCAATAGTTTATTTTGTTATTTTTAATTAATTGTAAAATAACTTTTAGTCTTTACATAGATGATATATCATTGATGAAAAGAGATTATGCCTTAATATGGCATATTTTAGATTTTAAAAAGCATTTATTTTATTTTAAAATATTTCTATTTATTGAAAATAATCATATTTTAGAAGTCACATTTACTAAAAATCCACAAATTATATAATATAAGAATGGGTTAGAACCCACAAATTTTATTTATATTTAAATTCATTTTGAGCTTGTAGGTTAGAAGTGGAGTTATTGAGGAGGTTTCTATGGTATTTTTTTTCCAAGGTGTTTTTAGATGAAAAATAAGTTCAAAGTTGGGTTTTCGGATCCAAATTTCCCAGGCCCTAATTTTTTCTATCATTGAATATGGTCGAGATTTGTTTTAATAGAGTAAACATTACCTGTCTAAGTAAACGACGTGTTATTTATTTGTTTGTTTTTAAAAAGAAGCAAACAAACAATGTCGTCTGCTGCTTGAGTTAAAAAAAAGTCGCGGACTTGACTTTTGAGTTCATGGTTTTGGAAAGCATTTGGGATCGTGGTTGAATTGTATTTTTAAAAAATTTAACTTTTTTTTAATTAAAATTTAATATAATTTATACATTTTGGATCGTTTTAATGTGTTGATATTAAAAATAACTTTTAAAAAATAAAAAAAATTATTAATATACATTTTAAAATAAAAAATTATTTAAAAAATACCCATAATCACACCGAAAAAAAAACACGCTTTTAGACTTTTGCTTTTAGACTTTTACTTTTTTAGGGTCAGGTAACGAGCCTCACCGTCTAAGAAAGCTCAAGAGCCTAGGCTTGACAATGTTGGCTTTTCCTTTCTATTTCTTTTTCCTAAATTAAATTTTTTTGGAATATCTTTTATATTTTTTTTAACATTCTAAATTAAAACCTTTTTGGAATAAAGCAATTACAATGATAGTTTAAAAATCATATGATGATACCTTGCTTTTCAAATAAATTCGAAGGTTTTAATAGTTTTAATAGTAATGTTAATAATTATTTTATAAATAATTATATGTGAAACTAATATGTATATTAAAAAAAATCTCTCATAAATATTTAATGATAATTAAATAACTTTTTTTATTCTAAAATATTTATTTATTTTTTTAAAATTAACTATTCCTTTACTTTCATATTCAGTACCATAAATTTATCAAAATATAATTTTTAATTTCTTTTCTATTGGAACTTATTTTTCAAATCACGATAAGTCTTTATAAAAAACCATACTATTAATAAAAAAATAATTATATATATTAAAAAAGAAACACTTAAACAAAAACAAATTTAGCTAGAGGAACTTTTTGAAAAGATTTTTTGAAAAAAATAGTTTAATCGAATTGGCCTCAACAATTTCTTGAAAAAAAAAATTAATTATAACTTTTTTGAAACTTTTTCATGTCAAAAATGCATTGTTCTTAATTTGTTATGAAAATAATTATGTCTTCATGTATCATATAAATTGACTTATGTACACATACCAAAGTTTTATTTTATAATACAAAATTAAAAATTAAAAAAATAAAAATTAATAGCATAAATACTACCGTGGGAATAACAAGCAACAACTTCTATATTATAGTATCTGGAACATCGTCTAGAATCAAGATTGTCAATTCTATTTTGATAAATATATTTTTTTCAAATTGAAACGAAATGTTTTAATTTTAAAACTGCATGTCATTTCGAGATTGTAATATATATATATATATATATATATATATATATATATATATATCATTTCAGCTATTAAATCAATTTCAGCTATTAAATCAATGCGATTTTTAAAGTAAAATGGAACTTGAACATCACAGATGCCAATCAAGATCATTGGCCCAATCAAGTCAATCATAAAGTATAAACAGTGTATTATTCTCCATGTGTGTGTGTGTGTGTGTGTGTGATTGTTTAATTGACTGGTAAGCTCATGGCTTGCAAATACAAGGACATAGGTCAGAGTCTTGTAAGCACCCGCTTCATCAGGAAGAAAAAATAATGAAAGAAATGATGAAGTGAGGAATTCATTGGCCCGCTCCTTCAAGACCATTTTAGAAGGTTCAAGATAGTTTCATGAACTAATAATCTCAAACTGAAGACTTCAACCACCGTGCTATGCAATGACATCCAGGCATGTAACCACAGTATAGTTATTCCACCACTTTTATCAATACAATTGTTAATTATACTTGATCATAAAGTTCATGAACAAGCTAATTTACCTTAGATTGCTAATCCTAGAGACTATAGAATCCGAACTGTGGTTGGAATGTGACTTCAGTGATGGTGATGGTGCTGGTAATCATTATGATGAACATATAGTGACATAATTTCTATAGATACGCTCAAGTTCCGATCAAAGACCGCGCAAGGGGAATGGAATTATGAGCAGAGATTTTTCAAATTGAATTAAAAATTTAAAACCACTCGTACCTTGAGGATCTGAGTATTTATGGTCTATGCAGAAAGTTTAATACTGTTGAACTTCCAAGACGCTAGAATAAAGATACTGAAAAGTTCAATGCATCTAGAAAGAAGGTTCCAGATAGCTTTGTAACAGAAGCCATTTTAATTCCGTACTTCGAACCATGATCAAAATACACTGCATCTAAGAACTTCTTTCAACTCTAAGATGAACTGAAATACCACTCTAAATCAATTCTTGCACACACCTCCTTAAGAAAGCTTAGATTACTAGATCAAAGTTCCAAGATTGTACCTTATAAAGAACAGAAAAGAGCCAGCGATGGAAGGCGGAAGGTGATGTTGCGGCAGTGCAGCATGCAAGACAGCAAGAGAGAAGAGGGAAGATTGGAGGGGGAGGTTGTGAAAGACAAGATGCTGATTGTAATTGTTTTGGTTGGGAACTTGAGATGAGACTGTGCGAGGAAGAGAAATTAGGGATTGGTTTTTAGTACAGACTTCAAACATGAGAGAAGAAGAGCTTTTATACGTAGGTGGTTTAGTTAATGAAATTGAACTTTAAGCCCGAAACGGTATATATGGAAGGAGACTGGAAAGTTCTGGCTGAAATTTGTCTGGAAAGTTCTGGAATAACAGACCGAGATTTTAAGTGGGGTGAAAATCATTCTGTTTTGTTTCATTTCTTGAACTGGTACGAGATGTTCCGGTCATTCCGGCCGAAACGGAACGAATTTATAAAGAATTCGTTTCGGACAACCCGATCCCATAAATATCCAAACCCGAATCCGCCCCGTTTTATAAAATATCCAAACCCGTAACCTCCCCGGCTAAAGTATAAAAACCAAAACACACCACATTTTCTCATTAGGGTTTCAAGAAAAAAAAAACAAACAGCAGCCATGGCTTGCACAATAGACTTACGCTTCCTTGACGAAGGCTTCGGCGGCAAGACCTACAAGCGTAAACGCGAACATGAAGCGCTTCAACTAATCACCACCGAAACCACAACCGCCGATGCATCGATGGAGATCGACGCACCACCGGCAAAGCGATCGGCAATACCTTCAACGGATAATCCAGACAAACCGGTAGCCGTGGGAAAGCCAACATACGACGGGGTCATCGCAGGGAAGGTGTCTGGACGGAATTGGAAGCAACCGAGGAAACAGAGAGCGTCGGCGAAGCAAGTGAGCAAGAGGGGCACGCATTTCGAGGACAGGCAGAAGGAGAAGGAGATAAAGAAAGCATACAGAGAGAGGAAGAATGAGTTGAAGGAGGAGATTAGGAAGAATAAGGTGGAAAAGAGGAAGATGAGAGAAGAAAGAGAGAAGAGGAAGCAGGAGAATATATTGAGGTCGGGTACTAAGTTGCAGAAGATCACTAACCCTAAAACTCTCAAGAAGATTGCTAAGTCTAAGGATAGGAAGTTGCTTAAGGTTGTTCCTGATGAGCTTGTTAACAAGAAGAAGAAGAATGCTGACAAGAAGGATTAGGGTTATTTTTTTCTTCTGGGTTTTATGCTAATCTTTTCCTACTGTTTATGTTTTTATCTTAGATTCACTGCAAGAATCTTTTATTGTTTTTTCTGGAGAGTTTTGGTGTTCAAATCTAATGTGGGCATTCAATGGAAATGCTTATTGTATCCTAAAGATTTGGAAATGGTAACACAGTCAAATTCTTGCTTGCTTCAATGGTTTTCTTTAGGTCTTTTAGTTTTTCCTGTGGATAACAATGCATAGAGAGTTGAGGATGACAGAATTCTGTATACAATTGAATTAACAATGTTTCCAGTCCTTGAAAAGAGAGTGAGTGAGTGTAAAAGAAGGCAAGGTTTGAACCCATGCTGGCATTTTCTGGTTTAACTACATTACATGAGAAGAGAGTGAGCGAGAAGGCAGCATCAAGCACAATTATGCAGGAAGGCCGATTCTTGGTTGGCAAACTCGGTGGGTTTCAATGGGGTCGGTTCCCAATTTCCCCTTGATTGTGCACCTGGGCCTAGTGGCCCTGTGATTGCCAAAAAATAGGGCGGCAACATCAGTTGTCGTCACGACATCAGCTCAGGTTGTCGGTTCTTTCTGAATGCTGACTTTCTTCAATACAACTTAATAGATAGCAAATCCTGTGTTCGTATGTATAATCCATTTCTTCTTTCTCGAAAGAGGCTGCAAGGATTGGTAAAAAGCAACGCGATAGAGATGGATTTTTTGCCAAGAGTTGCACCTTCCAGAAGAATCTGTTCACTCTTCAGCTATAACATTGCTCGTGCAATCTTGGAGAAAGGAAAGTAGCCTCCCTAAGTTAACGCCCTCAGCATTCACCAATAATCCCCGCAGGAGCAAGACCCATCTCTAAAATGATGGAACCTGTTTGAATCCCTGACTGTAATTTCCCTTCCAACGATTTTTGAGATCACCTTGATCGCAGCATGGCAGTCTGTACAAGCTCGCAAGTTCTTCATCACTAGGATTGGTGATCCCTCTGGAGTATTGATTAGTGCGAATGCTATTGCTAAGCGTTCACTGTGATATTTAAGAGAGTCAATTTTGCTTTCTTTATCCACGTTCTGGTGGGCACAACTGATATCAGGATCGTACCCTTCCTTTTCCATTTGCTCTGCCAACATTTCAATCTTTTGTAGGATTTCCAACTGCTGTGGGTGTTTGTCATCATTTGCAGAAAAAACATGGACCTTATGCTTAATTTCAACCCAACTATATGCGGGAAGCTTACGGACTCCTCGATCCCTCATTGCCTTCTTCACTTTAACTACACTGTCCCATTGACCAGCTTCTGCAAAGATATTGGACATGGTGACATAAGGGGCAGCATCTCTAAGCACCTTCATATTAAAAAGTTGACCAGCTGCTTTTCTAGCCAGCGCGTAGTTCTTATGAATCCTACACGAGTTCAAAACAGATGTCCACACGATCTCATCCGGTTCAAATGGCATCTGACCCATGAGCTTCTCTGCTTCATCAAATCGTCCACTCCGACACAACGCATCGACCATGGCCGTGTAGTGTTGTCTCTTAGGAGCTAGATTATAGACACCAGTCATGTCATTGAAGTATTTCAATCCTTCTTCAACTAATCTGCAGTGGCTGCAAGCAGTTAAAATGCATAGGAAGCTAACTGAATCAGGTTGATAACCTGACATAATCATCTCTTCGAAAGATTTAAGTGTGCCCTTGCCATCTCCATTTTGTGCATATGCCGACAATAAAGCGTTCCAAGTAACTACGTTCCTTTCTGACATTTCTTCAAAAGTTTTAATTGCATCTTTAATAGAGGCACAGTTTGCATACATGTCCACCAGCGCACATCCTGAATAAACATTCATGAAACCTGATCTGATTACGCAAGAATGTAACTGTTTCCCCAGTAAAATTGAAGCCAGATTAGCAGAGGCTTTTAAGACACAGGCAAAAGTAGCCTGGTCAGCACTTACATTAGCTCTGCGCATCTCATAAAACAGTTTCAGGCCATTTTCATGGAGTCCTCTCTGAACATTAGCTGAAATCATGGCTGTCCATGGAACCGTGCTTCTACTGCTCAGTCTTAAAAATATCCTGTCAGCTTCCTCAAATTTGCCACACTTAGCATACATGTCAACCAAAGAATTTGAAACACGAAAATCCGGATCAGCCATTGAAACAACGACCTGGGCATGAAGTTGCCGACCCATTTGCAAATCTAATGAACTTGCAGCTATGCTTAACATGGTTGGAAACGGGAAATTCTTGCGATCAAAAGTTGTAAACTGAAGTTCCTGAAAAAGATCAATTGATTCTTTTACTTTACCGATCCAAGCATATGCTGTGATGATCACGTTGTAAGAAACACCATCCAACTCCGGCATCTCAATAAAAAGCTTCCTCACTTCATTCACACAATCATGTTTTGAGTAAAAATCAAGGAACGCATTCCCCACAAACACATTCCTAATAAAACTGGTCTTCACAACAAAACCATGGATTTGTTGCCCAAATGCTGTGTCGTCTAACCCTACACTGGCACTTATAACTGCTGCAAAAGTAAAATCGGAAGGCCTGAAACCTAAATTTTGCATTTCCACAAAAAGCTCAATCGCTTCTTCATTCAACCCATTGTTTGCATACCCTGTTATCATCACATTAAAAGAAACAGAATCCCATCCACACATTTCCAAAAAGAGCCGACGAGCTGAATCTAGGCCACCTGTTTTAAAATAAGAATCAAGCAATGTATTGCAAACTCTACGGTTCAGATGGTGACCAAGTTTGACAATCTGGGCATGAGCCTGATATAATTCTTTGACCACTTCGAGGTCATTGCACCCAGTTAAAAGAGTTATATAGGTGACATAATCAGGCTGAGAACCGGACCTATGCATCTCGGCAAAAAGCTTAAACGCATCTCCAAAACGATTACTCTTCGAATACGCACCAATCATAGTTGTCCATGCGACTACAGTGCGTTCGTCCGTATCGTCAAAAATTCTTCTAGCAACTGTAAGATTGCCCGATTTGACGTATCCAGAAATAATAATGTCTATAGAGAATGAGTTCCTGTTAGGCATTTGATCAAGCAATTGGCGTGCTTGACATAACTGCCCTCTTTCGGAAAGATCCTTGATCATGAAATTGAAGCGGCTCGTGATGGGGTCGAAACCCGTTTTAACGATTCTGGCATCGATGCAGGTCTGGAGAGTTTGAGGTGAAGAGGCTCCATGTAGGGTTTTGAGTTGATTTGCCCTGAATGGTGGTGCTTTCACTTTCATGGAAGAACAAAAGAAGAAGAAGAAGAAGAAGAAAAGAAAAGTTATTCGCGCCGTATCCTCTTAATTTAACCGTTGCAAGGGATTATTTCATCAGAAATTAACATTAAAATTAAATTAAAAAAAAAACCTAAACTTGTGGATACTTGCATGGTGAGTTGATAAAATTGCCTTTCATTAACAAAGCTAAATAACTTGATTTAAGGGAATATAGTCTTCTACACGTATTTTTTTACTTTTTTGATTTTTTTGAGTTTTTTCAATTTATCCTCAATATTTTATTTGATTTAATTTTCATTTTCATTTTCATTTTTTAGTTAATATTTTTTTCTTTTGATTTATTTATTTTTCTTCATTTTTTTCCCTTCAATATTTTATTAATTTTGTATTCAATTTTAATTTTAATTTTTTTATTACTATTTATTTTTATCACTGTCTTAATTTGTTTTCCATGTAAACATTAATTATTTTCCTTCATTTATTTTTTTTACAATGTTTAGTTCTCATTGTTTTAATTGTTAATTTCTTATGATTAAAAATTTTATTTTATTATTTTTTTATATTTATCTTCTACGGGTTAATTCTAGTGTCATTGATTTGTTAGGTCTTAAGCATAGTTTTGAAACCGGGCCTGGCCCGATGGATCGACCCAGGACCCGGCCGACCCGGGATTGAAACCGGGCCGGGTTGATGAAAAAATATTATAAGTCATGACTCGGTGTGACCCGGCTGACCTGACAAAACCTGGTAAAAAAACGTTAACTTTTGTTTTGTTTTAATTAAAACAACGCCGTTTTAATTTTTTTTTAAAATAAAGATATGAAGTTATTATCAATATTTTATATATCAGATTGCGAGTTATTTGAGTTAATTTGAATAATTTAAGATTTTTTTAAAATTAATTTTATTTTTTATAATTTTATCCTTTAATATTAAATTACTTTTCACTTTTCAACCTAATACATATATCATAGCTAGAAATTGTACTAAATTGCAAGCACTACTAAATAATAATTTGCTTAAAAATATAGATATTGAAGCCGATCCAATTTGATGGCACGAATTAGAAAATTCATGACTCAAACTTTGATTTTAAATTGAATTAAAAAAAAATATTAACTCCATGAAACCTAATTGTTTGAATTAGAATTTAAAAAATTTAATTTGCCCAACTAAATCCATTCCTAATTTAATTAGTTCAATTCCAATAATTGTTTTTGAAAATACTAATTTAATATAAATTATTACTTTAGACCGATTCGTAATTCAGTAACTCTAAAAAAGATTTCCATGAGACCCCGAACTAGTTGACCAACTAAAGCTCAAAAATGGCTTGGTTTTGCTGCTGATGGTTGCTTGTTTCTCATCAAATGTCTGTCACAGCCCGATCCCAAAATCAGTAGAGGAAGAAGAAGAAGAGAAGAGAGAATGGGAGGAGGTGTGTTTTACTACATATTCTCATCAGCAGCACTGATAGCACTAGCACTCTACCATCTCATCTCCACCACCACCGCCTACCTCAAATCTCCACACGCTTACATCGCCAAACCCTACTACCCTTTCTCCTCCTCCCATCGCTTTAAATACCTCCAGCTTTACCTCCTAATCCTCTGCCTCCTCGTTGCCTTTGCTCACCAAACCCTAGTTTCCTCCGACTCCGACCCTCTACTCAAGGGGAGTACACCTGTCCACCGCTTCACCTCTCTCCAATCCGCCGCCGTCCTCTTCCTCTTCCTCATCCTCTCCCTTTCTCTCTTCATCTCCGACTCCACTTCCCTCCTCCCTCTCCCTTCCGATCTCTTCTTCGCCCTCGCCTCCGCCGTCTTCTTCCTCCAGTCCTCATCCTCCGCCTCCTCCGCCTCTGTCCAGACCTCCGATCTCCAAGCCAAATGCGACTCCGTCTCCGCCCAAATCTCCGCCCTCGCCGCCCTCCTCTGCCTGATCCTCGCTTGCCAGCCTAGAATGTTCGTTGCGGATGTGGGATTGGGCGGGGCTGTTTGCTTGCAGGGACTCTGGATGCTCCAGACCGGACTCTCGCTTTACGTGGACGCGTTTATTCCGGATGGTTGCCACAAATTGCTGGATGTAGTGAGTGGTGTGGAGGGATCGACGAAGTGTGAGTTGGAGGATTCTAGATTGAGAGCGGTGGCTATTTTGGATCTGGTCTTTGTGGTTCATGTCATGTTTGTGGTGCTCATTGTCATGGTTACTTATGGTGTTATTGCTAAGAGTTATGGGGTTCGAAGATTAGGAGGATCTTACGAGGCTTTGCCTACTGCTGCTTCTTCAGTTGCTGATTCTTCTTCTAATCATATTCAAATGAAGGCCTTGACAGGCACGCAGGCCTGATCTTTGGTTAGTTCATTCTTTCTTTCCTTCTATTTTGATATGAGACGATGATGATGGTTATGCTACGTGGGAATTGAGGAAGAAAGAAAGTTACTGTATCACTTCTTTTTACATTTTACGTTGAGTGATTGAATGAGACATTGTAACCTCCTGAAACTTGACCAGTTTTTGTGCATACAAACCCTTTTGCATTTTTGTTCGGTAGCTCTGTTTCTTTATATCCAATTGTGTTGATTTTTGAATATTTGTGTGTGTTTCTTGATTTCTTACTTGGTTAGCATGCCTTTCAATGACTATACTCAAGTCTTCTTCAGTAGATTTTACTAGGTGTTTTGAGGTTCGAGTAAGGTGAAACTTGTTTCTGTTATCCAGATATCCAGCTGTTGCTCCTGCAATTTTCTTTTCCTGCCCAAGATTGCATTTTGTAACAATGAGTAAGCTGATAGGCACACTATTGAGATTTTGAGATTGGTGGTTGCCAGATTATGAACTATGTTGTATCCCTTGAATGTAACTTTATAGAGCAGGCAATGCACAATGAAATACTTGGGATGACGCATTGATAATTGATGCTGCTGCCTTCCTACACTCTTTTTGTGCCTGGCATCTTAAATTTAACGCCATGATATAAAAGAACTATGACTTGTTGGCTTCTCAAGAGTTTCTACTAGGTTTGTTATATGATCATTACAGAATTTTATTGTCCCAGGATCAACATAGGTGTGTCAAAAAGTCTTTCAGGAAAGTGATAGAATTCTCATGCTGGTGTGGTGGTTTCTAGGTTGTGATCAGGGCAAAGATTTTCAAGGCTGAATACAAAGGCAATAGATTATATAATATCAGCTTGTAGTGAGTACTAGCGTTTCCTTGGGATATTGACCCTGTTAAAGGACTGTTGAATTGGTTGTCTTTCTATGTTTCCCTCTACGGCCATCATTATTTTTAAAGGCAAGGTCGTTTTCTTGTTGCTATGTTTGCTCTCTGAGTTGAATGCGCCAAGCCTCAATCATTCTCTTTTGGAGTACATTCTTGGTGCTTCCTTGGGGCCACCTGATGGATAGCTACCTTCCCCGGGATGTCTTTGAGGTTGTCTATATTTAGACTTGTTGTTTTTATTTTTGGAAGCATTTAGACTCTTGAATTTGTTGAAGGTCTTTGGGTGTTCTATCATCATATGATCCAGATTACCAACTGGTGAACAGTTCACTTTTGGCCTTACTAGCTGAATCAATTTATCCTTCTAGAGAGTCAATAGAATGAGGAGAACGGTTAAGTTTTTTGTGTGACTTGTCTAATTTCTCTATGATTTCTTGCTTCCTCATACTTTAATTTGTCCGGTGGACAAATTGGGCAATTAGCATAGAAAATTAAAAAAATGCTCCAATTAACATAGCAGCAAAAAGATTTGGCGAAGTAGCATACTTTTGAATGTCGTGATCTTGAACCACAACATTAATTGATGTCACACAACCGTGAAATTTTCGAAAACTTAATTGATGTCTTGTTCTAAACCACCAACATCGATTAAGTTCTCCAGTAAACAACTATTGAAGAAAGAACTGGAGTGTTTAGTTATGGGAAAGAGATGCTGGTCTGAATTTGTGAGGGGTAAGAGAGGGTAGAGGTCGGGGCAGGGACAATTCTCATGAACATGTGGAGTGTGGAGTAAATGCTGGTTTGTAAATAATGTCTAAAGGATGTTGATTTCTGTCACCACCACTAAAAGAAAAGTAGAGGCAGAGAAGAGTTCATCATATATCATTCTAATCATCTCCCTGTCTTCATGCATCCTCTGTGTAGAAAACGTGTTGGGTATGAGAATGGTTAGAAGCGTGGGCTTGTTATGTTTTTGAGAGAGAAGAGGGTTGAAAACCATTCCACTTATCCGCCAAAAACTAATTGAAGAATAGGATGTAATAACTTGTACGAGGAAGAAAGGCAAACGAGGATCTGATAATTTAGGTAATCTGTGAGTGAGAAGACAAATCAAGGATGAAAATTTAATTGATTTTGAGTTTAGAATTGTGATATCAATTAAGTTTTTTGTTGATGTTTTGAATAGTAATATTTATTATGTATTGTTTTTTAAAATCATGATATTTAGTAAAATTCATGTTTATGTTTATCAAACGTGCAAGGTGAAAATATATTATTTCATTAATTTTTTTTAAAAATAATGTTATTTTTACAAAATTTTTTAATTATTGTGTTAATTAAAAAAAAAAAACCTTAGATTGTTTAATGTCCTCGCAAGGTAACGAGATAAAAATTTAACATGTTTGGTCAGCATAAACGGAGACGACGAAACTTAATTTTGTCTGTCCCCGATACATACAGAAATTGCTTATATAATTCTAAAATTACAAGTCATGCCCATCAAGGTCATTGATTCTGCACGGATTATTTTTTACCATTGTATTTGATGAAACAAAAATTGGATAAAACACCTTTGCAAGTATAGAAAATATTCAGGCATTTTCAACGATTTTTTTAATAGAAAAAATTTAAATGATGTAAGAATTGATCTTATGTAATTCAATTCAATTGACTTGATAAGTTTAAAAGTAACATGGACAATCAGTAAAAATATTATTTTAACTAAAATATCAATTAAAAAAAAATTCAGGTTAGCTTAGGTCAATTTGTTAAATTCACGATTTGAGTTATGAGACAATGATAATCTTATATAAAATATATTAAAACAAATTATATATGAAGGTTAATTCCTAATTAACTCAAAGTTGAAGAATAAAATTGAAAAAAATAATCAATTAAAAAAATGAATCAACTCGAGTTAATTTGTCAAATTCATTACTTGAGTTATGAGATTGTGATAACTCTATAAAAAGTAAATTGAAACAAATTATAAAACTTAATTTTCAATTAATCTAATGTTAAATGATGAAATTGAGAAAAAAAAAACAATGAAAAAAAAGACGCAAAAAATAACTCGAATTAACTCACCAAGCCTATGATCTAGGTTAAAGAAATAATTAGAAAATAAAATAGTAAGAACAAAAATGAGTAATAACCCTTAGTAAAGACTGATATGATTCAATTCAATGTTTTGTTCGTTTGGGTTTGATTGTGTCATAGCTCTATAATTAATATTAATTCGGATTAGGTTATTAGTTGGATGAACTGCATTGCTGATATTGACTTAAAAAAAAAAACAGTAGGTATAACTAATCCGTGAATAGCAAGCCATTGTACTGTAAAAATTAGATAGGTTTGATCTATAGTCATTAGGCCCTCCTAACTTAAAAAGATTTATTAAATTCATCAAGTTGTTTCGAAGGATCAAAACGGCCAATTATTAAAGGAATTTCTTATTGGCTCTCTATAAAATATTCATTTGGACGAGGGCTTCCAAATACATCATAAGCTAAATATGTACTGACGAATAACCAACCTGTAATGAACAGGGAAGGTATAGTAATGGTATGAATGATCTAATATTGAATGCTGGTAATAATATCAGCAAAAGAACGTTCTTTTGTATTTTTAGACATGAGATCGAGATAAACTCTTAAAAAACAAATAAAAAAAAACATGTTAACATGTCTATTCGACTTTCCTCACTACAAGTTGACTAATTGTTTTTCTAACACAGAATGTGTAGGTGTTATTAACGTGTTTTTTGATATTAAATAAAAAATATAATTGTGAATCAAAAGGTCAATCTTAGAATATATAGGTGTTATTAACATGTTTTTTGATATTGAGTAAAAATTATAACTGTGAATCAAAAAGTCGATACTTACATATAATCAACTATAGTAAAAATCATATGCGTTAATAAATACATGTAAGATCTCAAGTTAATTTTTAATATAGCAAAAGAATAGAACAATGTTGTAATTATTACAATGAAACACTATTTCCTTAATCTTTTAGTCTTTGTATAATAAGTTTTCAAAAAAAAAGTGTAAAGAAAAATAAATTACAAAAAATGAAGATAAAAAAAAATAATGATAAATAGGTTAAGTATAAAATGATAAAAATGCCAAATATAAAGATTGAAAAAACTTGTTTTCTAAAATAAAATAAAATAAAAATGACAATGATAATTTTTCCATCACTACAGTAAAAAATTTATCAAAATTTATAATTATACTATTTCTACACAAAAAATCTTTTTTCTTTATAATATATGAATAATTTATGCGTCGATTAATTAGTTTATAAATTATTTTTAAACTTAGATTTATGTTTAGCCTTGCTGCGCGCACCTACACGCCTGGGTTGTCCATGAGGAAACTGGAGCTCACAACATCAAGTTAGATAATGACAACATTTATGTTTCCATAGAAGACAACAGATACTCGACAAAGTGATTGATTAAGATGTCGTTTAGTTACTAGAAATGAAGAATTTTAATTTCAATATTATGTTTTGGAATAGTAATATGATGAAATTTAAAAATGAATAATTATTAAAATATCGATGTAATCATCCGTGGTTATTAAAATAATTATTAAAATGAACTTATTATAGCATCTATGATTTTTTGGAGTTTTTTTTTTTTCCCGTTAAAACAAGTTTAAATTTAAGTTTTAGGGGTTGGAAATTCATGTTATTAATTACAAAAATATCAAAACAAGAAAAAAAAATGCAAAAATAAGAAACGAGGATTTTGACTAAATAAATAAATTATTTTCTCCATAATCTTAATCTTTTAAACTCTTTTAAATATTTATTTTGATTGCTTCAAAATTAAATAAAAATTAACTTCGAAAATAGTCTCAATATCTCTATTTTTTCTTTCTATTTAATAGTTTATTGCATATATATTATCATGAACTAGCAAGATACTTTGTAATCAAAACTTATAAAACTTTTTAATATATATCTATCTTTTACTTTTTACTAAATAAATCACTTTTCACTCTAGTCTTTAATTAACATTAATAATTTTTTATATAATTTATTAATTTATATATTTTTTTAATTTTTTATATTAAACGTATGCATTATTTTTTCACTTCTTAATTAAAAAAAAAAATTATGATATAAAAAACACATTCGTAACTTCAGTAGCTACCCTTTTTTTTAATATTAAAAATTAACTTTAAATACCGCTGAACTTTTTCAAAGGGACAAAGGATTTCTGAAAGGAATATAATGTTTCGCTAAATCACCTGTAAACAACAACGACACCATCCATCCTTGT
>Ga0325403_1003023_pt1 | contig 15169 bp, 9 predicted proteins | sample PopdelMetagenome_19_FD_205665 | JGI IMG/M metagenome (GOLD analysis project Ga0325403, IMG submission 205665) | Populus deltoides microbial communities from Bellville, Georgia, United States - Xylem-PdKOR-R4 | ecosystem: Host-associated > Plants > Phyllosphere > Stem > Wood/Secondary xylem...
GGGGCCAATGGTGTTCCATTCCCTCACCACACAGATAGGTTTCAATGGAGGAACTCCCATCACCGAGGAATTCTTCATCAAAAATATTAGTGGTAAGCATAATGAAGAACTACGCGAAATCCTCCTTCCTGATTGGGAAATCCAAAGATCCCGCCAGTTCTTGGAAGATAAAGAAGCATTGTTTCGAAGGTAACTTTATAGTATAATCTTCTTTTCTATTATTACAAGTTCAAAAGTTCTCTTTCCTTGCCTCAAGTGGGACTTGAATTGATTGAAATTAATGTACAGATTGGCATCGGAACAATTACAGCCTATGAAGGGCTTGCAAAAGTTGTGCAAATGGATTGAGGATCGCGGTTTGAGAAGAGCTGCTGTTACTAATGCTCCAAGATCAAATGCTGAGCTTTTAATATCCATGTTAGGCCTGTCAGATTTCTTCGAAATTCTTGTTCTTGCGAGTGAATGTGACCGCGTAAAACCATTTCCTGACCCCTATCTGAAAGCCCTCCAAGAACTTGACATTTCTCATAAGCATGCCTTTGTGTTCGAGGTTTGCCTCTTTACCTATAACTGCGGGCTTGCTGCGTGCTGTGCATAAGACACTTGTTGGAAGAATATTTGATATCAGGTTCCCCCTCTGTTGTAAATTTTGCTTTGCCAGGACTCTGTTTCAGGGATAAAAGCAGGGATGGGTGCTGGGATGCCAGTAGTGGGTTTAGGTACAAGGAACCCTGAGCAGTTATTGATAGAAGCTGGAGCTGTTTTTGTTATAGCGGATTTTGACGACCCAAAGCTGTGGACAGAATTAGAAGAAATGGAGATAAAGGCAGAGGCAACCACAACCACCAAATAGAAACAGTGATACAACGCGACTCGTGTGATAAATCAAGGGGCGAAGCATTATGTAACCCCAGGAGCTAGTTATGTATGGCTGCATTGGCTGCATAACACCTTGACCTAATGAAAGTAGAGCTATAGCATATTGGATTTTTGCTCCATTGTATTTCAAATGAAATGATCAAATAACGTAACACAAAAGACTGGCTTGTGAAACTCTATTAAACACAAACAATGAAACCCAGGGAGATCAAGCTGAGTGGCTGGTAAAGCAAGGTGACGATGAGAGAACACAAAAAAAAAAAAATTAAGCAATCAAATAATACATTACACCAGGAAGCCTACAAGTTTCCAGATGTAAAACCATCACATGTATCTACTACAACCACCAAGCATAACCGAAGTTCATCCCAGCCCCACCAACACTATAAAGAATCTAAACATGGGTGAAAAACAATATAAGCAACCAGAAAAAGAATTTCACCCGCCATGAGTCTGGATCGTCAGTTTAAGTGACTATAGTACAAGCTATTTCATACATAAATCCACTCTCTATCGAGCCCACGATACAGAATCAACCTCATCCCTCGCTGCCTTGTATAATTCAAGCCGCTTTGCACACTGTTGTCTTCTTTCCATCAATGCAGGGTCTTCATCCAACAACTGTGAAAGCTGCTTACCCTGAAAAGCGTGTGAAAATTAGTGGCTGTCAAAGAAAGCAATCACGTGCTTGGGCCAAGTAATGAAATTGCCAGTGGCCAAAATACAAAATCTAAGCAGCCATGAATCTAACATGAATGCATGAATTTGATGCTATGATTCATACAAAAATACAGGGATAAGAGTACCTCTTTCTTCCCAATTTGTGTGTAGAAGTAATTTAGCAATGATTGTTTGGCTTCTTTAACTTGGCAATGCACCACGGCCTTGGGAATTGTGTTCTTAAGTGTCTCAGACACCATACCGACATAAGAGGACACATTTGACCCAATCCTCCTGAAGTGCATCTCTGAATATCGGTCCACGGTTGAGGAAGCTGGATTAGCTGGAATAGCTGGATTTCCTCCTTTATTTTCCACTTCCTGTGGAAGCCTTCGAAAGAAATCCACAGTCAAGTATGAAGATTCCATATCCACTAATCGAATAACTGTCTTCTTACTATCCTCTCGGAATCTCTCCAACGCTTCATTAGCAGCAGCAGCCAATTCAGCTTGCAGGGAAGGAAAACGCCTCAATTCCTGTTTCATATTGAAGATTAATGCTCTTGCTGATCAATGCAACATTGGTACTTGATAATATTAATTAAAAAACAGCCAAAGATAGGAAAAAATGAAAATTATACCTGAGTTTCTGCAATTGACTTTCTGACAAGCTCTTTTAAGACAAAGTGGACCTAAATAACAATTTCCACATCAGCTAAAGGAAATGGTGAAATCTCCATGAAAGATTTTATCTCTTCCCGATACATTTGAAGAAATTTAATGTAAACCTAACAGAAGGTAAATACAGAAAGTTAGACTACCCACAGCATCTGCAGAGGCTTCGGCTGGCCCCCTAAAATAATTCAGTGCGCTCTCAATTAGACGACGGTATCCTTGCTCTGGTGCAATCAAATGCGGCTGATAACCATCTGCCTCTGAGACCACCCTCCTCACATTCTGCAGAGAGAGATGTCGATCAAATGGCAGCTTCCTCAAAGCAGCAGGGAGTTGATTATCAAAAACTCCATAAATCCGGTCACCTCCAGGTCGCCTAGAATAAAAAATCCGAAGGTCTCGTTAGAACATTTAACACTACATCATTGTACCAAGGGAGAGAAATTAACCAATTCTTCTAAAGATGTGAAGGGACTAAGAAATTTTATTCTAATTGATTTTTTTAAAAAAATTATGTCTTTAGTCTTGTTAGTTTGGAAAATTTATAAGCCATACATACATGTAAAGCAGAGTGCACAGTGGTTCATCCACAAAAAAATCAATTACTGGGGCTCAAACAGTAGGAGGCAAGTGCAAATCTTTCTGATCCCAACTAGTTCATTAGGGTTTAGAAATCAGAAGAAACTGAATCACTCGCAGAAAGGACTTTTCTTAAAGTATATAAATATCATGAAAACTAGTGACATAAAAGGTCAGGCAACAACCTCCTTTCAGGGAATAGTTATCATGAATTACTGGGAACATTGTAATTTCCAATGTTGCACTCATCCAACTTGAAATAATTGGGAATTCAAATTCTTTTAATATAAAGTTGGGAAAAGGAAATAAATTCAATAATGTACAATTTCAATAGATAGATATCATCTTTTGGGGGGAGGGGTTGGGTTAGAACTTTCCGAATCAAAGGTTATATTTTTAGAGTATAGGTAAAAGAGTAGAAAATGATTACCCTCCATCCAGATGCTCCTTGAATACCTTGTCAAATGCACGGCAAAGTTCCAATATGGTGTATAATTGAGCCTAAAGCACAAAACATCAGCCATACATGAGGAATAAAAAGAGGGTTGGCCAGGAATGACTAGGGAAGAAATAGGCTACTCACCCCAGCATCAACAGCAATAGGTCTACCCAGATGGTCCATCTCTGATTCAAGCTCATCAATGGTTTTGTTAATCAACGATGTGATACTCGGTATGCGAGCCCTAATTGCAGACTCCAAGTGCTGAAACCAAGGTCATGCCATTAAAATGATGCCATGATTTTAATTTATTTCTTTATGTTTTGGAAAAAAAGAAATCCTGGAGTCAATACAGCATGTGGAATATCAAACCTTTGAGAGAAGTTTTGCCAGATATTCTGAACCCATTTTATTGGCTAAATGCCCATAATCAGGACTAGTTGCAAAATACTCGCGCTCCTTGCGCCTTGCCACAATCATGTCAACATTCTTATTAATGTCAGCTTGGGATCGGTTCACAATTCCAACCCAAGGATGCTGCAGCCGATAAGATCTTCCTTCAATAACCTTAAGTACAAAAAGAAAAAATATTTTTAATTCTTATTTATGAAATAAGCAATTTCAATGGATTTTGATATAGAAATTACAAGGACGGTGTGTGTTTGAGGGTGTGAGCAAGGGCATCTATGTGCCCGAGTTGTGCGTGTGTGTGTGTGTGAGAGAGAGAGAGAGAGAGAGGAGGGGTTACATCTAAGGCGTTGGTCCCTTTGTCCATCAAATCCAACTTAGTCAGCACCCCAAAGGTTCGTTCACCTGGGCAAAGTGATGAACAAGAATAGGTGAGGGAACCCTAAACCAAGTAACAAAATGTTTCCTGTAAATTATAGCTCGGGCACTCAGCTATATGCGATAAAATACCTGAGGGATCCACTTCCCTAGCAAGCTTGATGGCATCTGAAGTTGCTATATCTTGATTGGCTGGAGATATAGCAAGTATAATACAATTCGGCTGCAAACATTTAGTTTGATCGGTTAGAACATAAAACATGCACAAGGAAAGATATCATTTGGATACAAGAAACATTGTGCATTTTTTATCTCTATCACACATCCATGCAATTCATTACAGAACAGAAGTCTTAAACTTCTCAGGCACCTGTTCAACACACATTTTCGAACCAGGCCATTTCATCAACATGTTTAGTTTGATCGGTTAGAACATAAAAACATGCATAAGGAAAGATCTCATTTGGATACAAGAAACATTGTGCATTTCTTATCTCTATCACGCATCTATGCAATTCATTGTAGAATCAAAAGTAAAGTGTTGAACCGCTCAGGCACATGTTCGACACTCATTTTTGAACCAGGCCATTTCATTTAACGCTTAAATTCCAGCACGAAATGTCAAAATGTTATGGATGCATCCTACTTTTGAAAGTTCCATCAGTCCCTTGGGACATAAAAGACTACAGATATAAAACATCTAATATAGAAGACAAGCTAGAATGATGCGGCCACGTTTAAAATATCAAGACAATTTAAGCATATTGTGTTGAAACATAACAAAAATCGCCCAAATGACCACCATTTCCCAGTTTAAAAATGAAATGCAAGGCATCATTACCTTCTCAACATAAGTGCGGACCATAGTCTCGATGTCCTGAACAATACTTTCAGGCTGTCCCTCTGAAGATTAAAATATTTGTTACCATTCAACACTAATAGATAAAACCAAAACATGTGCAAACATGAATACAAGATCACCGATTAAAGCAAAAACATACCAACAGCAACTTTTGTTAAACCAGGTAAATCGATCAGGGTTAAGTTGACAACTGCAAAACAAAGCAGACCAAGTAAACATAAGTTCAGATCTTGAGCATAACATTGGTGCAAGACAGACAACTTAAGAAAACAGCACAGTTGACAACTAATCCACGTGTTCAAGATCAAATAAAATTGAAAATAAATTAATCACGCGCCATTTGGAGAATAGATGCTGAGATGGATAGGAACAGGAGAAATTTGTTTGGTTTTCCCAGTGATTCTATCAGTTTCATCCTGAATTTCTTTTCGCACCACAGCTGCACATTAAAAAAAAAATCAGCAACAATTTTATCAAATTGACAAGAAAATAAGTAGAATTCAAGCAATAATAGGACTTAAAAAATACCAAAATCACTGAATCGTCTTTTCGGGAGATGAAGAAACTCAGCATACTCTTGTGACCCATCTTCAGTCTTATGCAGCTGCAGTACCAGAGGCCTCCTTGTCACAATCCCTGCAATTAAGATTCATCAAATAAATAAATAAATAAATAACCCATGATCAAACATCTTTTACACCAAAAAAAAAACTCATAAAAATAAAAGGGACAAAAAAAGGCACAAACCTGATCCTCTGGGAAGAAAGTCTCGACCGACAATGCTTTCCAAGACTGAAGATTTTCCTGAACTCTGCTCTCGACATCCAAAATCAAATCAAAATTTTATAAATATTTTATTTTTATCTCTGAAAAATCTCCCAAAAATTCTCTCAGATATCTTTCTAGCTAGAAGAAGTTTCAAACTCTGTCTTTAGTTGAAAAGAAAACAAAAGAAAAGAAAGAGGGCCTTGTTACCTGTCCACCAACGACGGCAACTGAGGGAAGAGCTTCCCAAAGGGAAGAGAAAGCGTTATCAACGCCACCGTAGTCTCCGAGAACTGTACAAGCTCTCTGGATTCTATTTACTAACCCTATCAAGCTCTCCATGGTTGTCATCTTTGAAAATTTTCAAAAAAAAAAACCCTAAAATAAGCTCAAAATTTTGTTTTTCTAGAACAAGTTCAGAGAAGTTTCAACGAAGAAACGTTTGGCTTTGAGATGCCTGTTTTGTTAGAAATGTCAGTGTGTATGCCGGTGACTTGACTCTTTTTCTGGTGGCTACTTGGCTCCTTTGGCTTGGCTTTTATGATTTTACTGTCACGCGTTCGAGTTCTTTTGAATTTTGAACGTTGCCAAAGTTGTGGACCACTTTTGTTTTACATAATTGTTTTAGATAATTGCAGAAATAAAGCCGTTTTCCTTGTAGTTGTAAGCATCCACTCATTTTTGCTGAGATTTTTAATTATTTATTCATTTATTTATTTATTATTTGAGAATAAATTATGATGCTATTTTTCACGTTAGATGGTGTTTGGTATCGTTTTTTATTTTTGTTTTTGTTTTTAAATGTTTTTTTAATATTTTATTTTTAAAAAAATAATAAATTAATTTTTTAAAAATATTTATTGATTTTTAATACTTGATGGTTTTGATATGTTACTATATTATAAAAGAGATATATTCTCAAGTTAAAAGTTATTTTGAAAACTATTATACACATAATATAGTAGACACTGTTTTTATAAAAATATTTTTTAATTAAAAATATATTAGAATGATATTTTTAAAATTTTTTTATTTTTAATATCAGTACATTAAAATTATAAAAAAAAATACTTTAAAAATAATATTTTTAAATGAAAAATAACTTAAAAAACATGTTGAACCGCATTATTAAAGGGACTTTAATAAGACTTGTTTTATGCTTGAATTAGTGAAAAAACCTAGTTTTTTACTTGAAATAATCATTTTAGTGATTTTTTTGAAATTAGATTAACTTTAATTAAATTATCCAATCCTATGAACTGTGTTCATCCTTTGATAAAGTCTTATAACTGTGAATTTTTGTACTTTGAGATTATGTTCAGTTTTCATAGGCTGGTTTGTTTGTTGGAAGGTAGTTTTCTTTTGAAAAGTTAATTATAGAAAAGTGAATTTCAAGAAAGTGAATTATTTTTTTATGTTTGGTAGTGTAATGAAAAATAAATTAGAAAATATTTTTCAGTATTTGGTTATGTCATGGAAAATGAGCTGGAAAATAACTTATTAATATTTTATTTTCTCAAATTTATTAAAATAACGAGAAACAAATCTTACAAATTAAAAGGTTGAATGAGGATGAAATTGAAAAAAAAATATAATTTCATAAATTATCTCAAATAAAATAAATAATAATCAAAATAATAGAAATCAAATCTAAAAAATAAAATAAAAATGAAAGATGAAGAAATTAAAATAATAATAATTAATATTTTATAAATTATTCAAATAAAATAAGTAACAATTAAAAGAATGAGGACTAAATTTGATATATAAAAAATTTCAATAAGAAAATGATAAGGAAAAAACAAATAATAATTATAAAAATAAGGACCAAAGTTAATATAAAAATTAAATTTTAAGAGATAAAATTGAAAAATAAATATTCAAAACAATATATATAACAATCAAAAGTTTGAGAATCAAATTTGACATAATCAGTAAATAATATCATAATATAATATTCAAAACAATATAACACGTCAATATAATACGTCATATGACAAATAATATGATAAAATTGAAAAAAAAATGAATGATGCTAAATTTCAAATCAATTTATATGTCAGTGCACATTGAATTTTTTCCTCAAACGATTTCCAAAATTACTCCTATTTTAATTTGATGATGACTCTATAGCTCTAATTAAAAACACTGGAAAATAAAATAAATTTTCTTAACTATCAAACATAGTTCTTGGAACTTGATTGATTATTCATATTCAAAACAATATAATACATAGAAGCAAACTCATTCAGGAAGCCCGAGCGGTTACTTTCCTCGGGATTGGAATTTTAAATCCTAAGCATCCACGGTCCGGTCTATTCCAGTTTGATGGGCTGAACCTGCAAATGTATGGTCTAATTTTTGAAATTGTGTTTAGCTTAAAAAAATATTTAATTATTTATTTTTTAATGATTTTAATGTGCAGGTATTAAAAATAAATAAATAAATCATATAAATATATTTTCAAATAAAATTAATTTTAAAAATACATTATGTATCAATCACAATACAAACAGGCATTTATAGGGCCCATTGTTGTTTCCGCCCCAAAAAAATAAATATTAAGAAAGTTCATTTTTATATTCCACACTTTGGAATGTTCTCGACACTTTAATCGTATCAACTCTTGATTAGGTCAAACTTTAAATTGATTAAGAAACTTTTACATCACATACCACTATTTAATTGAATTACACCGTGGCAACTGCTAATAACCACGACCCAAATTGAGCCTCTGCATCAAATGAGTTTTTCCTTTTCTTTTATTTTATTGAACTTAACGAAGAAAAAAAAAAGCATCTTTTGTTATCCATTTAACCATAGTTATCAACTTTTTAATTTGAGTTAAATTTATCACTCAGCAGTCTAGGCTAGACTAGCATTAAACCAAGTGAACCCAACCAACCCGAAGAGGACCACCAGGTGTAAAGGCTTGCAATTAATCTAAGTGAGCCTAACCAACCGAACTAGACCTAACCAAGTCATTTTATTTTTTTAATTTTTATTCAAAATAATATTGTTTTAAAATTTACCTAACCCCAAGTAAATGAGGCACCAAGACAGTTATAATAACTATGCGTTTTAACACGGTATGAGAGCTCACTTCGGTAATAATCTTCAGTTCAAAAAAACAAAATCTCAAATTCTACCGTTATATCCGACATGATTCCGCAATAGCACCAGATGACTTTTTCTTGCATGATCCGGTGCCTTTTCTTCTATTACTATGTATGCAGTGACTTTATTGTTCTCGAGCAGTTGTTTTTTATGATATTTAATTAGGAAGAAAACAACTTTTTCAAGAAGCCACGGGGCAAATAAACAAGCACACAGCTCGAAGTTTTGAGCTGCAATCACAACTCAATGATGAAAGCATTCGGACTATCTGCATCATATGCATTAGAAATTTAAACAAAAAATTTTACAGTTGCTTGAGCTCATGCATACATATAATAATTACAAGCCACCACTAAAGCATAGTTTTACACGGAACGCGTAGCAAGCTCAGATTCACATCCATTTTAAGAGATTTCAGCTGGCTGGGCTTGTACAGGCAGGGAGCTAAGGAGCACAAAAACACCACTGAGGAGATCACAGAAAACTGAAATGTGAGCCCTTTATAAGAGCCAACTAATCAACAATCTAATGGAGTGGAAAACATAAAATGCCCTTGCCAAGCTGCAACGTAAAAATCGTTGACAACATGTTTGAACCCCACTTTTCTCCTGCTGGCAAGGCTTGATGACAAATTTGGTGCGTATCTCTCAGGTTTCAGTCCCTCTTATAGACCAGTGTTGGGTAATCCGGACTCCACATGTTGTTCTTCACATATTTTACAATTTCCTCCTGTAAATCAGGTGGGAGTGTCAAATTGAAAACTGTCTAGAATTGGCCTCGCATGAATAAGCATGAGAATCAGGAACCATGCAGTCCAGATCACCAAAAGATCAGAATTACTGATGAAAAAAGGTTTCAACTTCCAATGCTATTTAGGTTCTGTTTCTTTAGAATCAAATTAGGGTGGAATGAGTTAGCCTAAAATTCTCAATTGCTTGTATCAGCCAAGATGAAAACAGAAGTAAGCATCCCAAATGCACCCGCTAAACTTAATCATATTTGACTTTCTCATCTAGACTACAACACACCTACCACTCATTTCAAGGACAAGTTGACCTTTCAATGTCAAGCAATCGTTCGCATTCCATTGCAGGTATTGGGAATAAGGGTGACAATGTAATTAAAAAATTCAATAATCAATGAGAAACCAATGCTGTTCTCAAATATTACGCATCCACATCATTTCAATTTTCAGATACCACAACTAAGCCTCAATCCCAAACTAGTTGGATATGGATCTTTTTGTGGCCATTCAAGTGCAAAAAATAAAAAACCTGACTTGAGTCCCAAGAGTACAGGTTCAGGTAAAAAATCCTCATAATTTAATAACTAGATCATCCATAAGTATGCAAACAAGAAGGGCAACTTCAACTTCAGGTATCATGCTAGTGCTATAATAAAGGGTTTTCAAACAAATAGTAAACACACCTGGCTGAGTTTCTGGAGCTCCCTAGCGTCCATTTCACGGTATCCTTCTGCAAGATCCTCTTTTATGGCTTCCTTCACCACAGCTGCAGCCACTTCCTTTGTTATATCTCGTATTCTGCAAATATGTACGAAGCTATGAAGTCAGGAACATACACACAACCTTTAGATTGCAAAGCTTTTTCAGCTCACTGGATAGAAAATTGAAGAGATAAAAGTAAGTACCTAGATGTTGAAGGGTATATGATTCCGTTTAGAACCTCTTCCTCTGCCATATATTCAGCTAGGCTGTAATTTTCAACTTGAAGTTAGATAATCAATATTGAAACATAATTGCCAAAAAAATAAAAGTAAAATGAAGCATCTTTCTTAGTGATTCTTAACACAAACAGTACATTATTAATTTGTTTTCCTGGTTATATCGTAGTCTATTTAAATTTCTTGGAAAAGCAACACCAACATATTTAATCCAAAATATCTATAAATTCTTGAATTGTCTATGGATGATGAACTATTAAAAATTTCACAAGTTGTAGAAAATGCTTCAGTCGACCTACTGCAGAAAGGATATGTAAAAAAAATACCATTCAGCTGCAGCCTGTAGCATGCCATCAGAGATGATCCTAGAACCAGAAAGTAGAGTCCCAAGTCCGATACTGCAAGGATAGAAGCGTCAATAGGTGGTAAGAAAATTGGAATGTGCATGACTATATTAGTTTAGCTTGAAAAAGTTTAATTGGGAAAACTGACCCTGGAAAGAGATACATGTTGTTTCCCTGGTTGCAGTGGCCAATATGACCATTTCCTGCAGCAACAAAAGTTAAAAAAAACTCTTTCAATCATGTTAATAATTTCAAGTAAACTCTTATTTGGAGAAAATAAAGAGATGGACTATAGACATTCTTGGCATGTCAAAAGAAGAACTATCCATCTCAAGTTGAAATGTAGCAAAAGATGGCTTTCGAGCAGGAGTACAAATCACAAAGCATTGGTGCTTCATTAATTCAAAGAATCATTTATTCAGGATCAAATTAAGACGTTTAAGCCACAATGCATACCAAGATCCACATCTTGGAATGGACTTCCACTTGCGAAAAGAATATTGTCACCCACAATGGAAAATGCTTCTTCAGGAGTGCATTCAGCTATCAACACATGGAGGAAAAGGGAAGCGAAAATAAGACAAAAAGAAGAAAAATTCATTAGGTCAATTCAAGAAACAGTACAAAAACCAGGCATTCTTTCTTGCAATGGGCAACAAACAAAAACAAAGGGGCAAACTTTATACCATTTTTTGTGGGATTTGACATAGCAAATATGGCTGGTCTAGTTGAAGTTGAACCTTTGAGGGCCTCTAATACCTGCAAGTATCCACAACATCCAGTTTACATAAGCGGTAATTTATAACTTGTATAACCCTTCATGTGTGCAAAAAAAATTATAATTGTGCAAAAAAAATTGGTGATAAATTCTCATGTATCCTACTATGTATCATGTACAATAAGATTTTGTTTGAATTATAACTGGGTTAGATGGGTTTTCTACCTCCTTTGAGAACAAACCTCCAACTGCAGATAATCCAAGAAGCACATCAGGTTTCACTTCTCGCACCTGGTTAGGGAAGATCAACCAAGATGAGGACAGTAATGAAAAAGCAATAATCTTTTAAAAAGTACGGTGATTTTGTCCTAAATGATTTCACCCAGATAGCCATGGCTGTACATAGAAGATTAACTATCAAGAGAGAGTTTTACACACCACTTCTGCAAGACTTGCACCTTCCCTTAATCCTTGACGACTAGCTTCTTTGACCTTCCTTGCAAATGGCAGAGCTTCCGGATCAATATTTTCACGTTCCTCTGTAATAAGACCCTGGGTATACAAAGCAACAAGTTCAATTATCATGCCTATAATGGAAAGGGCATCTGAAATATGGATGACAAGCTAGTATCAAGAAGGTAGATCCAGCTCAACCATTCTTAAAATTCAAAGTACAACTGCAACAAGAAAAGAAGATCCTAAGAGCCTCCACAAGATTATCTAGGTCAATCACAGCAGTTTTACAATACCTTGCCAGCAGTGAAAGCTGTTTCATAAAACAGAAATTGTGCAAATCTGATGGACATAGATATAAAATAATAAACTTGAAGCTTATGACCACGCAGTTGAGCACTAATATATAACTGGCAAGCAGGGTGGTGTGAGTTTTTCTTAGCTATGAAAATATTAGGAAACAGGAAATACAGTTTGAAAAATACAATGCATACATGATATAGAATTTGAGGCCAACAAGTACCAATTCTCACCTTAGCATCAACTACCCAGAACTGTCTTCCTGCACTTTCAAAAGCAGATTCATTATTTCCAAGCATTCTAGCCATTGTTTTCCTGGCAGCATTGAGAACCCCTATTCCTGCACTGCAGATGAGCAAAGATTATGCAAACAAGCCTTAGTATATTGTATCATACACGCAAGTGCCAAGTGCCATTTCACAAATTAAACCACTGTCATTTTATTTGCCCTGAAACCTTTAACTGTATTACCAGGTTCAACCAAGTCTCAAAGAGCATGACAAGTTCACAACATCTCAACTATCTGAGTCAACTTTCAGTTTAGTTTCCATCATTCAAGGATAATTCCACCTCCTGGTCCCTGCTTGTTAGAACATTTTTCTTGTCTTGATTTTTGCATTGCAAAGAAGAGGAAGACAATTTTTATGGAGCATTCTATGCTTTCATGCAACAAATCAATGGAATGCAACTTCTGAAAATTAGATTGCTACAAAAAACAATCTTGACTTTCTGGGTGTAAATCAAGTATTAAGGTGATAAAAACTTTGGACATTCAATGTCCAGTCTACCCCAAAGAATATATACTTGGGTGTTGACAAGGACAAACAGGTTACCTTCCAGCACCAGCAACAACAATCTTTTGCTTCGGAAAATCAATCATAGGCCTTCCTTGTGCTCTTACAGCTCCTAAAAGACCAGCTATAGCAACACCTGCCGTTCCCTGTGCCATGGAGTGGCATCAAATCATGCAAGCAGATTAAATATTGAAATGTTGAAGCTATGAAATTTGCATACTCATAGAAGACAGCATTTGATTCATTAATTCTGCAAACTATTCACTCATGACAATTCTATCAACAGAATAAAAAATCCACAGAAGCTAATGGGCAAGTTTTCAAGCAGTGGTGACAAAATAAAGTCAAAAAAGGTCAATCCATGCATTGAATAAGTATGATACAGACAAGGAAACAAGCACTCAAATCTTATATATGGTAGAACAGACATGTTCTTTCACTGGGCTTAGTCTAGTCAACTCATTGGAAAATCATCACAACCATATAACATGTATCTTACTGCAAGTGGGGCCCAAATCAAAAACCTCATTACCACTCTTTATAAGGGTTTGTCATGAAGGTAAAAGAAGGGAATGTGTGCCGCTATAATTTTTCCATAGTTCAGTTACGTTCTAGGGAGGGGGATTTTTAAGGGAATTAACAGCTAAACCCAAAAGCCTTGTGCAAGGGGCAGGATGGTAAGGAATTCTGAAGGAAAAGAATGTGTGTGTGTGCGCGCATGATTTTTTCTGTTCTCTCTTCATCTAGCTTGTAACCCATTTTTTCACAATTTTGCTTGCATCTTACTATTGGGCTCCACTAATGCACACTTTTTGACATTTTCTTTAACTTCACATCAAATAACAATTAACTTAATTCTCTTCTAAGCTCCTTGCCAAACACTCTAAAAAATTAACTTTTTACAAACTGATATGATAATTACCTTGGTAATACCACTTCCATGTCTAGTGTCATGCAAATTGTTCATTAAGGGAATGAAAACTTTGGGGATTATGATTATTTCCTATACGCCTTTGGTTTTTCAAACTCAATTTTCTGGCTGAAGAGGGAAAATAGGCTCTCTGGTTTGAAATGCAGGACCTACGTTGTGTTCCTTCTGTTTTGCATATGTGCCTTTCATCAAGTCCTGTGCTCATTCTATTCCATCTATTTCTTACTACGAAAGTACCATAAACCTAAACCATTCTCACTTAATAACTATTTAAGGCCTTCTTATAGACTGGGGGTTACAATGCAGCAAAATTGTATTTACTTACTATATTAGCAAAGACCAGCCAAACAAGTAGTGTTGCAAAGTGACTGTACATTGACAATACCCCCTGTAATACACTTCAGGAGAATAATAAGGTGCTATGTTATTAAATACAGATACTTAATTACCTGGACATCATCGTTGAACATTCTGTAGGTATTCCTATATCGCTGCAACAACTTGAATGCCCACTTACTTTGGAAATCTTCAAACTGAATAAACATAGGGCATTAGTAACTCCCAAAAATAGTGAAAAATAGGAGAGAGAGGGGGGGGGGGCGTTGTCTAACAATGTCTGACTAGACTAACTATACATAAAAATTGAAGCTACCTGCACGATCACATGTGGCCAGCGAGTAAACACTGCCTCCATGAATTCATCAATGACTGCAATATACTCATCACCATCTAGCCGGTGTTCTTGTAATCCCAAATCTATTGGCAAAGAATAGCACAAAGTGTCCCTTGTCATTGAGACAAATTAAACATATCTAACAAATACTAATAACTGTGATGACTATACAACGTTGGACAATGTCACAATAGGTGAACAGCTCTATTATAAATAAAGATGCTATTTCTTGTGATGTCCTAAAAGATCTTCAAAATCATCAAGTAGAGAGACACTTACACAAGGGATCTTTGAGTAACTTCTCATTGTTAGTTCCAACATCAATCATGACAGGAAGCACCTATAGTACAGCCAAGAAAACAACAGTAAAGTTCTATAAAAAAAAATAGTCTACTTCACTACGGTAAGAGGTTAAAGAAGAAATTAAGCATGGCAGAATCTAAAAATAATTAAACAAAAAATTGACTGGAGTAATTATACACATCAAGAATTCATTAGAAGACGTCATGAAT
>Ga0325403_1003026_pt1 | contig 15159 bp, 7 predicted proteins | sample PopdelMetagenome_19_FD_205665 | JGI IMG/M metagenome (GOLD analysis project Ga0325403, IMG submission 205665) | Populus deltoides microbial communities from Bellville, Georgia, United States - Xylem-PdKOR-R4 | ecosystem: Host-associated > Plants > Phyllosphere > Stem > Wood/Secondary xylem...
GATCATCGAACTAGCATTTCGAGACATTACAATAAAATGTAGAAGCCTTGATCTACTGGAAAACCTAATATTTCTGCTGCCACAATGTTTTAGAAACAGAGGATATACAGGCAGGTTGCCACATTGTCCTCACTGACTAGACAAGAAAATCCCACATGTTGGTTGGTTTTCCTTTGTTCCAGCCACAAATCTCTAGGACACGTTGTATTTAATTATGAGATTAATTTAACAAAAGAATACTGGGATAGAACAAGGAAATCCACTGCTAAGTTTTTTCCTTTTTGCTGGATCGCTTGAAATGGGATTTCATGAATGTTCATCCACCCAATTTCTCAGAGAAAATACTATCACAGCATGGAAGCAGGTCTTTTTTTATCTGAAAACGAAGATTTTCTCCTGAAAATCTAATAAACTAACAGCCCCATTTCACTGCATGGATGACAGGTGTTAAAGAGCAAACACCACGGCTTGATAACAGCGCCATTATCAGCGAGCACCAAGGCTAATGCTGCTTGAAACCACATGCCATTAATTTAGCTTACATAGATTCAGAGATTTATTTAAAAGTTAGCTACACTTTTATCACCCTTTAAGGAACACATTACTGATCATAGTGCTAAGTTCAATACAAAGAGTCAACAAGTACTCTTAGGGAACGCGGTTGTGGCTGCGGCTGCGTTCCCAAAAATTTTTTTTTATTTTATTAAAATTTAATATGATTTATATGTTTTGGATCGTTTTGATGTGTTGATGTCAAAAATAATTTTAAAAATATAAAAAAACATTATTAACATGCATTTTAACACGAAAAATTATTTGAAAAGCACCCGCAACCATACTGCCAAACACGCCGTCCGATGAATTATACCTCAAGGAAGCTTCCCCAATATGGTTTAGGTGACAAAATCACAATCCACCAAATACCCCGATTCTGTATCCTACTACTAATGGTGTTAAATACATACGTATCGCTAATCAATCCCTCCCTCGTCAGATGGCATGTATTAGTAATTTATGGGTATGCAAGCTAGCGATCTTGATATCGTGCCTTATGGTTTGAGAGTTAAAGAGACAACACTGTTCCCTCTGCATGTGCTCTCTGCTCCTCCTGTAATTTTCCCTCCCGGATTCTCTCTCATCTTCCCTCTTATCAGACAGTTCTGGCCCATATATACTCTCCCTTTCACTCTCTCAAAGGTCAAGTCTCGTACAACACAAACGCAAAAACAAGATCTTGATTATTTCCTTCATGTCTCAAACGCTGGGACCAAACATGCCTGAAACAACTCCTTCCCCCTCTATCTGGGCACTTTCTCACATGAAACTCCGATTCTTTGCTCGTGTCAGGCGGTTCTTGCAAACCAAAACGACACAGAGGAATATTAAATCAAGAAATAAAGCTATGGTCAATAAAGAAGAGCAAGTAACCACTGCGGATAAACGAAGTGGTGATGATGATGATGATGATGATTCTGTGGTGCTACAGAGATCAGTAAAGAGACTTCACTTTGGAGGCTTGGAAGAGAAGGAGATGGCAGCTATTGAGATTGAAAGATTAGCTAGAGAAGATGTTAAGATGAGAAAGTTGATGGCGGAGCTTGGTGTTATTCCTGCCTTGGTGGGGATGGTGGCTTCGGAAGTAGCTGGCCGTCGGAGAGTGGCTATTAAGGCCTTGATTGAGCTTGCTAATGGAACTTACACGTAAGTTCCTCTTCTTCTTTTTTTTCCTAATTTAATATAATTTGATTTTCGTTTTTTCTTGGACTACATTATGCACAGTAAATTACAGTGCTATGAAACCACCGGTAAAGGCATTGCTTTTGTGCGAATAAGATGTTAGGGACAGTAATGATCCTATATTCCTATTTATTCATGGCTTAACTACAAATGAAAGTCAACTAGAGTCCAGAATCACTCCCCGTCAGACATTCAATTGAGCAATTTTCCTCAAGAAATTCTGTACCTGTTTTGATAAATAAACGCAAAAGACAGCCTCCGGCAGGCCTTGGCATTGTAGAATTTGCCTAATTAAACCTAACATCAGCTCGGGTGCTACATACACCATGGTCGATAAAACTATTTGGCGTGTATCGAAGGGTCAAATCCCACTAGCACTTTAATTTGATCAGCCACCTGCTTTAAAGCCATTGTGGGTCTGTGACTGACCATCCATGTCAAAATCTATTATTGTATTGTAATGTTAAGAAGAAAAAACCAAAGTCTGTACAAAAGAGCTTATGGATTTGGATGTTTTTTCAACCGAGTTTGAGAAAATGGAGTCGGGACTTCGGCACCATCTAGATTTGTTTTTTTTTTTTTCTTTTTTGGCAGGACTCCCAGTTATTTCATATAGGAGGGCCATATCAAATTTACTAACGATGATTTCACATATGTTTCTTATTTTCTACGAACTCATTTCTCAATCTTGTTACATCCTGTACAAAAAAAAAAAACTTTGAGAATCAAAATATTCAATAATTAATGGGGATCAATTGGGAGGCCACGAAGTGCGCTTGTTACACGCTCTATTGGGAAGCATAGAAGGAGGCAATGATGTTATTGAATCGACAATGTTGTCTTTAAAAAGAAACTAATTACAGCTCATGAGAATTATTGCAGGTGATCATCAGATTCCCTGTGATCCCTGAACGATAAACAAATTCATCTTTTGACTTCCATCTTTCAACTTAGATCTAAATCCAAGAATCCCTTTTGACTTTTTTTAGAAAGACAGCAATTTGTTTAATAAAACAAGTCTGTTCGTTGGTTCGTTTGGTGTGCCTGATGCTCATCTTTGATGGGGAGACCTTTAAAAATGCTACTGTCTTACTAACCCCTAGAACAATAATGATACACCTTTTGTTTTATTAGCTGGAACTAGATTAGTGTGCTGTTCTTATTTTAATTAATGTATTTTTGTTTTTTGTTTTTTTTCCCTCTTCAGCAACAAGGCTCTCATGGTAGAAGCAGGGATTTTCTCAAAACTACCAGTTAACATAGATGTTTTAGAAGAACCCACAAGACATGAATTTGCAGAATTGATCCTGTCATTATCTTCCCTGGCAAATCATACCCAATTTCCTCTTGCTTCATCAGAAGTTTTGCCGTTTCTGATTGGAATTCTCGAGTCAGGCTCAAGCTGTGAAACCAAGGAGTCGTGTTTGGGTACTCTATACAACCTGTCGGCTGTGTTGGATAATACAGGAGCTTTGCTCTCTAATGGGGTAGTTCAAACTCTCTTGAGGTTAATATCAGTAAAAGCACTCTCCGAGAAAGCCCTTGCAACACTAGGGCATTTAGTGGTGACCTTAATGGGGAAGAAAGCAATGGAAAATAGTTCACTTGTGCCAGAGAGCTTGATAGAGATAATGACATGGGAGGATAAACCAAAATGTCAGGAATTATCAGCTTATATTTTGATGATTCTAGCTCATCAAAGCCCAGTTCAACGTGAAAAAATGGCTAAATCTGGCATTGTCCCTGCACTTCTTGAATTGGCGTTACTGGGGAGTCCTCTAGCTCAAAAGAGAGCACTAAAACTATTGCAATGGTTCAAAGATGAGAGGCAAACAAGGATGGGGCCACATTCTGGGCCTCAAACAGCAAGGATCGCAATAGGGTCACCTGTAAATCATAGGGAAGCTCAAGAAGGAAAGAAATTGATGAAGGATTTGGTGAAGCAAAGTTTACATAAGAATATGGAGTTGATAACTCGGCGAGCCAATGCTACTTCAGGGGACTCTTCCATGCTCAAGTCCTTGGTTATCAGCACAAGTTCTAAAAGCCTGCCCTGCTAAAGATTTTTCAGGCCCTTTAGCAATTTCCATGCGGCTCTTAAGATTCCAATTCTCATGTTTGTTGATTATTGAAAACAGATCAAGGGATTGTGACCCTTAATTACCACATAAATGCTTTTGTGTGCAGTGTAGCTGATGATAATTGTACATGGCGAAACTACAAAAAACTGCAGTCTCCAGATGGGGTCTCATTCCCATTCTTTCCAAGAATATCAATTTCAAATCTTGCACGAACTATTTTTCCTATTTTTATAGCCTTCCAGTTGCCAAAACTAGAAGATCAATTTTTACTCTCCATAGCTTCATGGCTACTAATCATAAGCTTATGCGAGCAAATTTCAAGCTGCTGCAGTCTTCAACAAGTATCTGCACTGGGCAATCAATCCTAGCCCAGCAAAACTAATTCAAGTGAAAAGCTGGGTTCCACCATAGCATAGATAAAGCAACAAAGTTAAGTATTGATCTGCATGGTTACAGGTGGTTCACCGGAAAAACATATGCAAACGATCAGAAAATTTTCTTAAAAAGGAAAGAATTTTTTTTATTAATATTAGGGTATTCTGAAACCATGTTATACATATGATTTATATAAAAATAAAAGAAATAACTTGTTATTAACTCGTAAAGTTCTATTAAATATTTTATAAATTATAATTAATTCATAATGTTATTTAAAAATTTCCATCATGAACACTCATTACCCCACCTCTATAATATTTCTATCATTATCCTTGGTAGCCGCCGCACCCACTTTTGCCTTCTATTTTTTTTATTATTATTAAACTATAAATAAAAAGGTTTTTTTTTTATTGTAGACTGCATAGTGCAGTCCACAGTAAAAGATAAGCCCTTTTTTTTATGTTTTTAGAGTTTTATTTTAATAATTTTTTTTGTTAGTGTTAAATTTTTTTATTCAGTTATCCGACTTTCATGATACGGATCCCGGGTTTAATAGGTTAACATAGTTTGACGAGTTAACCCATAAATTTGTTTTTTGTTTTTTTTTTTCTTTTTAATTAATTTTTTTTGTTTATTTTAGTTTGTTAATGTTAAATTTCTTTCCATTTAGTAAAAGATGAGCTGGTTTTATTTTTTTTACACTTTTAGAGTTTTTTTTTTGCTTTTTTTTTTCTTTTAATAATTTTTTTTGTTAATGTTAAATTTTTTTTATTCAGTTATCAGACTTTCATGACACGGATCCCGGATTTAACAGGTTAACATGGTTTGACGAGCTAACCCAAAATTTTTTTTTTTGCTTTTTTTTCTTTTTGATTAAATTTTTTCGTATACTTTAGTTTGTTAATGTTAAATTTTTTTTTATTTAGTTATTAGACTTTCATGACACATTTCAGATTTCACGGGTTACCCTGGTTTCACGGGCTGTCAATTTTTTTTTTTATTTTAATAATTTTTTTATTTAATTTAGTTTGTTAATGTTAATTTTTTTATTTAGTAATCAAACTTTCATGACACGGATCCTGGGTTTAACGGGTTAACCTGGTTTGGCGAGTTAACCTGAATTTTTTTTCTTTTTACTTAATTTTTTTTGTTTAGTTTAGTTTGTTAATTGACAATAAATTAAAACTGCTCAGTGTTTCACTGTGCAAGTTCACAGTGAAACGCTGAGTTGTCTTCTTCTTTTTTTTTCTCTTTTTTTTTTCGTTTTCTAGCATTTATGGGTTTTTTTTGTTTTTTTCTTTGTGTTTTTTTCTTTTAATGAATTTTTTTTGTTTAATTTTTTTTGTTAATGTTAATTTTTTTATTTAGTTATCAGATTTTCATGACACGGATCTCGGGTTTGACGAGTTAACCTGAATTTTTTTTTGCTTTTTTTTTAATTAATTGTAACATGTACTAAAAGGGATTAGTGTTTTATTGTGGACTGCATAGTGCAGTCCACAGTAAAACACTGATGCTTTAGGTTTTTTTTTGAGGTTGTCTCATTTTTTTTAGTTTTTTTTTATGCATTTTGGGATTATTTTTTTGCTTATTTCTTTATTTTTTTCTTTTAACAAATTTTTTTGTTTAATTTAATTTAGTTTATTAATATTAAATTTTTTTATTTAGTTATCAGACTTTCATGATACGTTTTCCGGATTTAACGGGTTAACCTGGTTTGACAAGTTAACCAAGAATTTTTGTTTTGCTTTTTAATTAATTTTTTTCATTTAATTTAGTTTGTTAATACTAATTTTTTTTCTATTTAGTTATCAAACTTTCATGACACATATCCCGAGTTTCACGGGTTAACCTGGTTTCACGGGTGAACCCAGTTAATTATGGGTTGACCGTCAATTTTTTTTATTTTTTTATTTTCATAAATTTTTTTTGTTTAATTTAATTTGTTAATGTTAAATTTTTTTTATTTAGTTATCAGACTTTCATAACACAGATCCTGAGTTTAACGGATTAACATGGTTTAACGAGTTAACCCGGATTTTTTTCGTTTTAATTAATTTTTTTTGTTTGGTTTAGTTTCTTAATTTTCACTTTTTTTTTATTTAGTTACCAGACATTCATGACACGAATCCCAGGTTTAACGGGTTAACCTAATTTGATGAGTTAACCTGTAATTTTTTTTTCTTTTTTTTCTTTTTAATTTATTTCGTTTAGTTTAGTTTGTTAATGTTAAATTTATTTCTATTTAGTTTTTTTTTCTTCTTAGAGGTTTTTTTTTCTTTTCAATTAATTTTATTTAATTAATTTAGTTTATTAATATTCAATTTTTTTTCTAAGTAGTTCTCGACTGATGCCTTTAGTTTTTATTTTTGTTTTTTTGTTGTTTTTATGCCTTTGACTGTGGACTGCACAGTACAGTCCATAGTGAAAAGGCTTATGCCTTTTGTTTTTTTTCTTTTTAATTAATTTTTTTGTTTAATTTAAATTATTTTCTATTTAGTTATCAAACTTTCATGACACGGATTTCGGATTTTACAGGCTAACCCTGGTTTTACAAGTTAGCCCAGTTAATTCTGAGTTAACCCATTAATTTGTTTTTTTCTTTTTAATTATCAAACTTTCACGATGCGAATTTAAGGTATGACGGGTTAACCTGATTTGAAGGGTTAACACAGTTAATTCATATTTTTTTTCTTTTTCTTCATTAGTTTTTTTCTTCCTGTTGGTTTTTTTTCTTTATTTTTTTTCTTTTTAACTAATATATTTAATTATTACACTTTTATGACACGACCTTGCAGTCAGACACACGTCCAATGCTATTGGGTCTGGTATTGCATTCCAGACACTTTTATGCTAAGGGTTAACCCAAGTTTAATGTTATTATTAATATTATAAATATTACTTTTGGGTCAAGCGTTGCAACCAAACCTAAGACTCTTGGGTATAACTTTGCAAAAAAACCTAACATTTTTAGATTTTGATTTTTTTTAAAATGCAAAAAATAATTGACCCGCGGCATCGTGCGGGGCATGTAACTAGTTATTACTATTACTTATTATACATCACATATAGTATAATATTTTTAATACAAAATATTTTATCAAAAATAATATTTTAAAATTATTATTAGTAATAATATTAAAATATACCTGAAGGGAAATTACTTGCTCGTATTGTTCATATAAATAATGAAACAGGTCTTTTATTTTCTTTTTTGTATTTTCTTTGATTTTTATATTGATTTTTTTAAAATTTTATTCTTTAAAAATTGATTGATTTTGAATTGACCTTCATAATTTATTTTGATTTGTTTTTTTATAAAATTATCACAGTCTCAAACAAATATCCATGTATTTAGTTAATACTTGATTTTGTGAGTATTTATTTTTGCTATTATATAATTAAGTAAAAAATAGTTAAAAAAACAAAGTTATTAAACTCAGTGGTGTCATGACCCAGATCGCGGTTTTAACGAGTTAAGTTATGAAACTTAGGTTGATTTAATATGTTATTGTCTCAGTATTAAAAAAAACATCTTGATTTTTTATAAAAATCAATTCATGTTTTTACTGGTTATTCGATTAATTTTTAAACTCACCAAGTTAACTGGGTAACATTATAAAAAAAATAGTTTTAAAAGACTTAGTTATTAAACTCAGAGCAATCCATAGCCCAAGTCCTAGGTTTAACGGGTTAAGCTACAAAGCATGAGTCAATTTAATATATCACAGTTTTAATACTAAAAAAAATATATCATATTGGATTTTTTTTAATAATATCATATTAGATTTTTTTTAATTACGTGTTATATTTTTACCAATCATACAAGTTATATTTAAAATTTTTAATTTTATCAAGTTATATTAAAATAACTCTTACGTAGTTTAATTTTAAATCCAAACTCTTTTTAATTCAAATTCTTTTTGGTACAACAACTTAAAATATTTTATGCAAAAACAAAAAAAAAACATCTTAGTAGAAGATCAATTTCAGTAACCTTGGATTTGGTCAGTTAACATTCACATAAATGAAAGCTTGCTCAAAATACCTTAGCCCAAGCCTCCAATAATAGCCCAGCCCAATTAGAACTCATTCAGGATCATCAAGCATTGATTTGAAACAAAACAACATCAAGGCCATGAAACCCTAAACGGTCTCCCAAATCCCAAAAACTTCAATCTCCACAAAATCAAGACCGGTTTTATTCTCTGTCCAGCGCAACTCCCTCCTTTCTAGGGTTTATTCCACGCAAACCACCAATCCTCCTCCTTCTCCGCCGCCATCGACACAATGGACTTCATTAAAAAACGCAAAGCGGACGAAAACGGCAATTCAATTCCCACCGGCACCACTCCCTCATCCCCAATCACGCCACTAACCCCTGAAGAAATCCGTAAAATCATCGAACCATTTACCAAAGACCAACTATTAGACATCCTCCAATCCGCCACGCTCGACCATTCTGACGTCCTTAACTCTGTCCGTTCCGTAGCCGACGGCGACATATCCCTCCGAAAGCTCTTTATTCGCGGTCTCTCTTCCGAGACAACCTCAGAAACCCTCCGAATTCTCTTTTCTTCGTCCGGAGAACTCGAAGAAGCTATTGTTATTCACGACAAGAACACAGGTAAATCGAAAGGTTTCGGGTTTATTACATTCAAACATGTAGACGCTGCTATGCTTTCGATTAGAGAACCCAGTAAAAAAATTGATGGAAGGATTACTGTTACGCAATTAGCATCGAATAATTCGAGTACTACTGATGTTTCGTTAAGGAAAGTATATGTTGGGAATGTGCCTTTTGAGGTTAGTTCTGAGAGGTTGTTGGGTTTTTTTTCAATGTATGGTGAGATTGAAGAAGGCCCGCTTGGGTTTGATAAATCGACTGGGAAATCAAAGGGTTTCGCATTTCTTATATACAAGAATGAGGAGGGGGCAAAGGCTGCTATTGCTGATCCTATGAAAAATATTGATGGGCATCAAGTTGTTTGTAAATTTGCTGCTGATAATAGGAAGGTTAATAAGAATAGTCAGGTTGGTGCGATCACACAAACATCACAACCATTAACGTATCCACCGCTAACAGGAAATTCACAAAATTATGGGCCTGCTAGTACTAATAGCTATCAGCTCAATACTTCAATGACGGGTTCTGGATATAATGGTTCTTATAGGCATCCGCCATATTTAGGGGCGGGTTTGAATGATGGTGGACTGAATAACGCAGGGGCTTTAATGTATAGGATGCCACAGGCTTCGGGTTCTGGGGTATATCCAGATACCGGGTCTTATGCGTTGCCTCAGCATCAGCAGCCATCATCAATGTCAATGCCAATGCCGCCTCGATTGCCACATGGAGCTGGAGGGATGTATCAGGGTATGCCACCATATTACTGAAGGTAATTATTGCTATTTATTACTTTCAATTGATTTTGTTCAATTTGAGGTTCTTTTATTTTATGTAATTTTACTGTGGCCCCCCCTCCCCCCTTTTTCCATCAAACCTGTTGTTCTGTGTATATAATTGCATTTGTTAATTTTTGGACTAATTGCTGTGTCTCCTCAATTGTCAAGAAGCCTTGTCACAGCTCAATGGATTTGACAGTGTTGTTATAGCATTTTCTTTTTTGGAAAGTGGGTTATAGATAAACAATTATAACTACACTCGTGAAAGATGAGAGTTTTCAAATCTTCCAAAGATACACTGGACTTGTTGTATTTTGTGTTTTATGGCTTTCCACAACTGTTTTTAGCTTGTTATTCTGTCCTTTAGCCTGCATGAGCTTTATTCTACATGTTTGACATTGATGGGTGTTTGATTCAGGTGTGTGAGAGCTTCTTGGGCACAAGTTCTTTAAATGGTTGTCGTGTTTTCCTGAATGCAAGCAATGAATCTTTAATTTAATTATGTGGACTGCTGTGCTCTTGTTGCTGCTTCACTTCATCTGCTTCCATAAGTTGTGGTTGGATTTGTGATGGATGCTACTAACTTTACGAAAGTTAGTTAATATTTGTAGAACAGTGCTTTTGCGGAAGGATTGTTGGCCTTTTCTGCTATGCTGGAATTTATGCTGATGTAGATGATAAATATCACTGTTTTTTCTGGTTCGTGCTGTTTTGTGCTGCTAAAGCAGAATTTGGTGTTTGAGTTTTCTTCATTCCCTTTACATTGCTATGGTTGTGTTAATTTTCAATTTCAATTGGTAAAATGTATTTTTTGTTTCACTTGTTATGGTTTCCAAATAGTTCAATATCAACCCAGCACCAAATTTTCTGCCAAGGGTTCCTTCATCGAACTTCAATACTGAAACCAAAACTTGCTCTGTCCCCTACTCTCATTGTCTCTCTGATACCCTACCTAGCCTGGCTCCTATACTCTCTTTTTCCTGGCCTGGAAGATTGATATTTCTCTATGAGAGAAAAACAACTGTCTTCAGCAATTAGATGATCAATTTGATGTCTTTTGTCCATTCCCTTTGAAATTGCTTTTAACCTTTCCTCCTTTCTCCTTGTTATTTAGTGTAAAATGCATTTCAGTCCCTCAGTTTGATTTTTCCCCCACCAAATAGACTTCTTCTATACGTGGTTATTTATATTGTATTGTGGTTTGGGCTTCATGAATGTAAATTGAATTACAGTGCTTCTGGCACCTTGGAGTTCAACTATTGATATTTGTGCTGCTTCTTGCATCTCTACATTTTTTCTTTTCTTCCATATAATTTGTCTGGCAGCATTGTTCTGGTTATTGGGCTCTTTGGGTTACTGAAATATTGAATGATAGTATTTTAAGAACAATCGAAAAACAACATAATGACTATGTGAACATGTAGGACAATCATATGGAAACACTATGCAAAAGGGTAGAAATTTCTCTGCAATATGCAGATTTGACAATAAATATTACACACCTGGGTAAATTTGGTAGAAATACAATTGGAATACGCTGATTCTATCCTAGGTAATCTATTGGAAATTAGTGGAAACCTGATTTTGGCTTACATTATGATAAGAGTATGGGATGCATTGGCTTTTTTATTATCTTGGTTGATGTTTTTGTAAGATGTGTCTTTGTAATGTCAAGTTCACTGCTACCTGTTATGAGTTTGTGGCTTGCAAATCAAATTCCCCTTGTTTTATAGGGTAAATCCCTTCATTGGCCCCTTTTACCTGATGTCCGAAATTAGGTATTTGGCAGAATTGTTTTAAAAGTCTATGGCTGCATCTCATAACCTGTGACATGTGATTCAAATTATTGCTCACACAACCTGTCATTTGGTGTTGGAACTGACAACTTCAGTGTTCTTTGCTCGTTTGTTGCCAATATTTTTGTGGTGGGGCTGTCTTACCACAAATTATATGCACATTTGAAGCTGGGGTTCGAATTTGCTTTCCCATTGGAAACAAGCAACGAGGGACATCCACTCAATGAGCACCCTGTTTCTCTAGGACATCTAAAGATTGGCTCTTCTAATGCATTTTTTGTTGCTTGAAAAGATATTTTTCATTCCATAAATTCTTACAAGTTTTATAAACTTAATTATAGGCTGAAAATCATTTTAGAATCCCATATTTGATCTTAACTCCAGCTAGAAACAGGTCTTGCTTGAGTTCTGATTTGCTCTCTTGCAGCGGTCATTGGTTTATTTGTTTACCTGGGTTTTTCCTGTATCGAAACTGTTGAATTTGAATGATATTTAATTAAAGGTGTAATATAATTGAAGATAGGTTCAATTCTTTATCTTATATTAAACCCAAAAAATGAAAGAAAATTTAGATCAATGTGCATTGCACTAAGAGCTATATTACCTTTTGGTTGCTATTTTGATTGTAGATCTATACAAGCGTTATAATGTTTGCACATTGATATTTAAGCAATCTTAAGATTTTAGGTTGAACCATGTAACAGTAAAGGAAATTGTTTTTGGAAAAGATATAAATTAGTCCTTAAACAATTACTTCTATGGTCATAGCTAGAAGCATATATTTATAGTTTTCTTAGGTTCTTGTTTGTGTGATATTTGTAATAGGAGACTTTAGGTTCCTTCACATCACTGCTTTAATGCTTATGTAGATTTGCATTGCATTGATTCATATTCATATAAGCATTAGAGCTGCTGTTTGCTGGCACTATGACAATCTTTGGTGTTCCAGGTTGCACTGCCCATCAATCATAGGAAATGTTCTAATCAGTACCAGCTAAAATTCAAGTATAATCTTAATTGGCTGTATGAATCTGAACTTCGATTAGGTTAAAGTCATTAGAAGCTTTAGGCTACATCTAATGCTTTAATGCTTACATAAATATGCTGCAAATAGTCTGTTTAAGCATTGAAGAAGTTGCCTGTTGGTGGGCTTTATGAATGTATCTGGCTTTACAAGGCCTCTGGTAATTTAGTCGTGCAAACTGTACCTGCAGTTCTGCTATTCGCATCTTTATCTCTCTCCTTTTCTTCCTATATATCTATCTGGCAGCATTGCACTGGTTTGTGGGCTGTTGGGTTTGCAAAAACAAGGTAAAAGGGTTGAAATCCCTCTGCTATGTGCAATTTCTGTCAATGTGATCAAGGCCTAGTAAAAAAAACATTTAACACTTGTCTTAAACATGAAATAAATCTAACATTTGCATGTGTACTTGCTTGAGATTGAACTAGCATTAATCTATTGAAATGTGATTTGGGCATTTGATGATCCCCATTTTGATTTTGATGTGCTTTGGCATATGGAAGCATGAATAATGTTGTGATGAAGGGGAGTCATTATGATGTGCAGTTTTCCCAATATGCTATTTGAGTTTGTGGTCTATCAGGTAAATCCATTTTCATGTCTTCTATGCTCTAAACACGAGAAATTAGCTCTGCCTGATCTGTTTTGGGAATTCTATGTTTGCATTTTCTCACAATAAAGTTCCTTAAGCAACCTGTCTGTTGGAGATGGAAACTAATGAAAATTTCGATATACATGCATTGCTCAAGGTGTTGCTAACTTGCTACGAGACCTCCACAGTATAATTTTTTTTTTTTTTTTTTTGCAAATCTATTATATAAGCATTGAGCTTGTAGTGTGGTGAGAATGTAGCTCTCTTTAAGGGATTTCAAGTTTCCCCGCTTGGATTAATATGCATTAAATCAAGGTTTGTTATGGTATGTTCGTTTTGGAACTTTAATATGTATACAAATAGATATGAATTGCTAATTTATCTGCTTATACAAGTATCAAAGTTTGATCTTTATTTCGGTCCTACCTGTGTGTAGCGGTATTTGTTGAGCCTCTAGGTTGGTCTTAAAGGTAGTTTTTGGATGCTCTTCTATAACATAAGAGATCGCGACAGTGGAGACAAGATAAAAAAGTGGATGAAGATAAAATTATGTTTTTTGAAGATAAAATTATGTTTTTTTTAGTGATGTGCAAGATAAAATGATTGTTTTTTTTAATTCAGTTTAGTTATGGTGGATAAAATAAAAAAAAAATATGAAAAAGTCTATTTTATTTTTATTATGTATTGTTAAACTTACATATTTAAAAAAAAAATTACTTCAGTTTATTTTGAGTTTTGAAATTAATAATATTATAATAACTCTAATTATAAAATCATGACTTAACATGTTAACTTGGAGCTTGGATTGATTTGAATTGAAGAAAAAAAAATAAAGAAAGAATTGACTTGATCTAATCTAGTTAAAAATCCAGGTCAAGATAAAATATTGGTAAAAAGCTTGTAGATTTTTTTGAAAAAAACTTTTGTTCAAAACAAGGTTATTGTGATTATTTAAGTAGAAAAGTTAATTAATTCGTGAGATGAATCTTATCTTGAGTTGACTTTTAAATTAGGTTTTAAAACTAAGATAATAAATTTTTTTACTTGTATGTTAACTTAGGTATGCTGTTTTGTCCCTTTTGACTTGTAACTTAACTTTATCTTAGTTGATTCTTGAGATAGATTTTAAAACTATAATATTAACTTTTATCCTTATACAAATATGTGTCAACTTGGGTTAATTTTTTAAAATTATGATAATAACTATTTTTATTTTATGTTGACTCTCCTGACACGTAACCTGGGTCTTGTCCTAGGTTGACCCTTAAATAGGGTCTTAAAACTATGTTAATAATTATTTTTGTTCTTGTATTAACTCAAGCCAATGATTACCTTCATTTGTGACTTAGGTCTTGTTATGGGTCGGTTTTAAATTAAATTTTAAAAATATAATAATAAAATAAGTTTTAAAAATATAATAATAAATACATTTAATTTTAGACTGACTCGGGTTGATCGTGGTTAAGTTGACCATGATGAGTGATCCGAGTCTTGCATTGGATCGATTCTCAAGTTAGGTTAGGTTTGAAAATTATGATAATAATTTTTTTTATTATTATTGTTATATGTTTTAGATGGATAATTTTTTGAAATGAGATTTTTTTATAAAGATATTTTAGAAATAAAAAATAACAAATATTATTTCCGGATACATGTTTTCTTTTTACTTTTTAATTTGAAAATATAAAAATTCAATCCAAAAATATTATGTAGATAAATTTATTTTTATGTTTTTGTTTCTGTATTTTCAATCAAATATATTATTGTTTTTATCTTTGTTTCTATTATTTTTTTGTTTTAGGATAATAACTAAATGGTAGCTCATAGTTTTATTATTTATGTAATAGATAAAGCTTAACAAATGGATTTGTATGATATTAAACTACAAATGGGTCTACAAGTCTTAACTATATATAGACTTCAGATTTGGTATTTTGCTACACTTGCTCGGGTTGTTTTGGTGGTGCTTCTTATGGATGGCCGAGATGAAGGTGAGGGCTTCTGTCTGATAGGACGCTCAGCCCAACATGCTGGAGAGTCAAGATGGAGGCTGCCTAAAACACTGTTTTGGCATTGTTGCTAGCTGGCCGAAGAGATCTTTCAACCAAAACACGTTTTTGCTGTTACATTGTTAAGGCTCAATGTTTT
>Ga0325403_1003028_pt1 | contig 15158 bp, 10 predicted proteins | sample PopdelMetagenome_19_FD_205665 | JGI IMG/M metagenome (GOLD analysis project Ga0325403, IMG submission 205665) | Populus deltoides microbial communities from Bellville, Georgia, United States - Xylem-PdKOR-R4 | ecosystem: Host-associated > Plants > Phyllosphere > Stem > Wood/Secondary xylem...
AGCTTTTTGTGTGCGTGCGCGTGTGCATGTGTGTCAAGTGTTGGGGGAAGGGGGATTGAACTGTGAAATGGTCCAGGTTCTTTTAATGCAACAATATGCTGGGGCTGAGGGGTGGGGGGGGGGGGGAATAGTTAGTCATCTGGGTTGAACTAGTGTTCTTGGGACAAGGAAACTTCTCCATTTTTAATATGATAGATGGTTACTAATAAAATGTAGTTTTTCATGCATATATGTATTTAACTGCATATTAGTTGATGAATGATTTATAGTTTCAACTTTTTGTTTCTCTCAATGTTTAAAATTCTGCATGAAGCATATCAGAAATGCTGTTAGTTTGTTACAGATCCCGAAGGGAAGTATGAAGCACTGGAGAAGTATGGAAAAGATTTGACAGCCATGGCAAAAGCAGGAAAGCTTGACCCAGTTATTGGAAGGGATGAGGAAATCCGTAGATGCATCCAGATTCTATCCAGGAGAACAAAAAACAATCCTGTGCTTATTGGTGAACCAGGTGTGGGGAAAACTGCAATTTCCGAAGGGTAAGCAGTTACGTGTTTGCTTCTTCATAGAAACAATATAATTGGAGTAGGATCAACCATGATGCTGGGTATTTCTGATAAACTGGGTTCTTGATCTGACCACTTTCTGGCTTACTTCAAACCAGCAATTGGCTTTATAAGTTGTTATTCCTGAACTTTTTTTTGACTTGCAGCTTAAACAAACTTACTCATTGTTATGTCAATGTTTTACTTGTATCATAGAACATATTAAGATAATGAAAACAGTACTCAAGTATGTGCCAAGTCCCAAGTGCAGGGATCAGCACTCTCCTACTGGATTGTTTGTTTTATGGACCTGGTTTGAGCTTCTGGATGCCGTGGGGAGTTTGCAAGGGGGTTGTTTAAATAGTTTTTGTCTAGTTTGACTGCCTACATTAGGTTTCCATGACGTCTTGGTGGTCTACTTCTGTACTGTGTAGATGACTCTGACTGTACTTTTGGACAGGCTTGCCCAGAGAATTGTGGAAGGGGATGTACCTCAAGCTTTGATGAACCGGAAGGTGCATTCTTTGTGTGCATCTCAAGTTCTACTCACTGGAACTATTCCTTTCTCCTCTCCCATGTTATCAGAGGAAGGGCTGCCTTGTCCATAACCTGGTAATGATTTTGTTAGCTGTTGCTTTACAGCTAATATCCCTTGACATGGGTTCCCTCATTGCTGGGGCAAAATATCGAGGAGAATTTGAGGATAGATTGAAGGCTGTACTTAAGGAAGTCACGGATTCAGATGGTCAGATAATCCTTTTCATTGATGAGATTCACACAGTGGTTGGTGCTGGTAAGCTGCATATCAGATATTTTTACTTTATATCCTTTTCCTTTGAGCTCTTATGTTTTTATGAATTGAATTTTCTTTAATTAGAATAATGTAATTATTTGAGAATGCCATTACTTAGTGAAACATACCTGTAATTTGGATGAAGTTAGATTGGAAGGAGGTGATTCTTAATATAATAAAGAATTTGAATGTGGCCTAGACCTAGGGGCTGTTCTAATATGTGAAATGAGGTTTGTTAATGAGCTGTTGATGGTACATTGGATAGCAATAATGACATGGTAATACTTGTCTCAGGAGCCACAAATGGGGCGATGGATGCGGGGAATCTTTTGAAACCCATGCTTGGCAGGGGAGAGTTGCGTTGTATTGGGGCAACAACACTGGACGAGCATCGTAAGTATATTGAGAAAGATCCTGCTTTGGAGCGTCGTTTCCAGCAAGTTTTTGTTGATCAACCTACAGTAGAGGATACAATATCTATACTCCGGGGACTGCGTGAAAGATATGAGCTGCATCATGGAGTCCGTATTTCTGATAGTGCACTTGTGGAGGCTGCGGTTCTGTCTGACCGTTACATCAGTGGAAGATTTTTACCTGACAAAGGTAAAACTGATGCACATAGATATATAACAGCCTAAAAAGCTGAAAGATTTTTTATTTTGTATTGGATGATTGAATGTGACAATTCTGTACCTTTTTGTCATTCTTCCAAAATTGTGCTTGCAGCCAATGGCTAATATTAAACCTCATGATCATATGCTAAATTTATGTAGAAGAGATATCAGTTGTGCATAAAATTTGTATTGAGTCCTATATTTGGTTCTCTGTTGGGAAAGCATAAACTTGTACAATGTCTAAGTGTCTGTACAATTTTTTTTTTTTTTAAGAACTACAAGTTCCACAAAGTGCTCATGTTTTTCAAATTGCAGCTATTGATCTAGTTGATGAAGCAGCTGCAAAACTGAAAATGGAAATTACTTCAAAGCCTACTGCCCTAGATGAAATCAACCGTTCAGTATTAAAGCTGGAGATGGAGAGGTTATCTCTTATGAATGACACAGATAAAGCTTCAAAAGATAGGTTGAGCCGCCTTGATATTGAGTTATCTCTGCTAAAAAAGAAACAAGCTGAGCTGACGGAGCAATGGGAGCACGAGAAGTCTGTCATGACATGCATTCAATCAATTAAAGAAGAGGTATATTTTCACCATGAATATTTGTCAGAAGTTAAACTTTCCCTTCAGCATATATTAGATAACTCTGAGGACAGTTCTGTTGCACACTGCCACACTTACAAGTTTAAAAAAGACAAACTTAATTATAAGTGTGACCTCCAATGTAATTTAACTATTATCAAAACAAATTTGCCAAAAATCATTTAAAAATAAATAATAAAATGCATATTGATGTAACAATCTCAAAGCTAAAATTTATACCTCTGCTTTATACAGATTGACAGGGTAAATCTTGAGATTCAGCAGGCTGAGCGAGAGTACGATCTAAATCGTGCTGCTGAATTGAAGTATAGGAGCCTGAGCTCTCTGCAACGCCAACTTGAAAGTGCTGAAAAGGAGTTGGATGAGTATATAAAGTCAGGAAAGTCCATGCTGAGAGAAGAAGTAACAGGTGATGACATTGCTGAAATTGTTAGTAAGTGGACTGGTATTCCTATTTCGAAGCTTAAACAATCTGAGAGGGAGAAGCTATTACATTTGGAAGATGAACTGCATAAACGTGTGGTGGGTCAGGACCCTGCGGTGAAAGCAGTAGCCGAGGCCATTCAGCGATCTCGTGCTGGTCTCTCAGATCCTCACCGTCCAATTGCTAGTTTCATGTTCATGGGCCCCACTGGTGTTGGAAAAACGGAACTAGCTAAAGCCCTAGCTTCCTATATGTTCAACACTGAAGAAGCCCTTGTACGAATTGATATGAGTGAATACATGGAAAAGCATTCAGTCTCACGATTAGTAGGAGCCCCACCTGGTTATGTAGGGTATGAGGAAGGGGGGCAGTTGACAGAGACAGTTCGTAGGAGGCCGTATGCAGTTATTCTCTTTGATGAGATAGAAAAGGCTCACTCTGATGTGTTTAATATCTTCCTTCAGGTTTTGGATGATGGTAGGGTGACTGATTCACAAGGTCGCACTGTCAGTTTCACGAACACTGTCATCATTATGACTTCAAACGTGGGTTCACAATATATACTCGACACAGATGATAACTTGCCAAAGGAGGTAGCTAATGAAACAATTAAGAGGAGGGTAATGGATGCTGCTAGATCAGTCTTTCGGCCTGAGTTCATGAATAGGGTTGATGAGTACATAGTTTTCCAGCCTCTGGATCGTGATCAGATAAACAGTATTGTCAGGTTACAGGTATGTTGGTATTGTTTGTTTGGGTTGATAATGATTTTTCTTCAGTGAATGTCTTTGCAACTTGTTATAAACTATAATTACAGAAACATGGTTAGAGCTTGCTTGGTTCATTCTAGATCGGACTGCCCAAATTAATAATTGTGTTTTGAATCCTAGATGTTAACTGCAATCATCTTGCAGCCTGGTAGATGTGTGTGTGCGAAGATGTGCTGGATCTTTTACAATTCTTCATGGAGACTCGTGGGAAATGACCTCTGTATTGGATAATCATGGAGTGATTTGATTTGAATTCCAATGCTAACTTCACTATGCTTTTTACACTGCACGTAGCATATTGCATGTTGGTCCTGTTTTCATGCATTTTCCTGACTGCTTATGCCATGTTTGCTTGTGCATTTCAGCTCGGACGTGTCCAGCAAAGGCTTGCAGACCGAAAGATTAAATTATTGGTCACCGATGCAGCTGTAGAGTTTCTAGGGACTCTTGGGTACGATCCCAACTATGGTGCTAGGCCAGTCAAAAGGGTGATTCAGCAGCATGTTGAAAACGAACTTGCCAAGGGTATCTTGAGAGGGGAATTGAAGGATGAGGATTCTGTCGCAATAGATACGCAGGTTACAGCATTTGCTAATGGCCACCTCCCCCAGCAAAAGCTAGTTTTCAAGCGTCTGGAAACTAGTGAAGATAAGGCAGCTGCAGAAAGTCGAGCTTTTTCACAGACTGTCTAAATGTTTTTACCCGCACTACACTATACAGGTGCTATACATTTTGGGTAGAGGGTTCATAACTCATGCTAAATGAGTATTTCCCATCGTGTAAAATTACAGGTCTCGAGGAGTTTTTGTAAGGTGCCTTGACTTCCTAACAACATATTTATAATCCTTTGTGGTTGGTGAAGCTTGGGTGATCTTGTGTTCTTGTAGTCTAAAGTGCGCACGAGAGCGACATGATACTAATTAGACAGACCAGAACTGTTGTTATACATACTCTTAAAAGTGAAACGAATTGACAGTATTTTTATTTAAATGAATTCTTTGCGAGGTATTTTGGAGTGGACAAAACAAAGGAAAAGTCGCTCTTACAAAGCCATTCCTAATGAATTTGGCTGTGTTGCTGCCGGTATGTCTCTGCATTCGAATTCGTCACGTTGTATCAGAAATTCATGGTTTTAGAAAACATAACGATATCGTGTTCATTAGCAGCAGATGATTAAGAGATGGGTGGAAATTACAATGATTACCCAGATGATTAACCCTCTGCCTATGATACAAATCTTTCAATCAAGAAGGACATGAACCGGTAAAAAACAACAGCCAAGACAAATTCCCTTTGGACATGAGCAACCAGGGGAATATGGAGTTAATTTGCCAGCCCTCTGACTCCCAATGCCCTCCATTTATAGAATCAAGCAAGAGGAGAGAGATGCCAAAAGACCACACACGGCTCAGCTCATTTACTTTGCCATATCATGCTACAACTACGTAACGTGGGTTCTGAACAGGTCAGAACAGCTTTTGTCAGTAAACTCTATCATTTGTGTTATCTTCCTCGATTTCTAGTTACAGTACTGAGGATATGAATATCTACGGCGGGTACAGAACCTGCTCTTTTTATAGTTGAATTCTTTCGCAACTCCTGTAGGATCAAGGCCCGTGTCTTGCCATCTCATGTTTGAGACCAATTTCGTGTACAGCTTCTTCGCTGATTCAATCTTGCCTCTTAAACACATTCCATGAACTACAGCGTTGTAGAGGGAGACATCTGGTGGAACTTGCTGCAGATGAGATGAACTGAAATTTATCAGTTATTCTGAACCATCTGCAATGCTCTTCCAAAGAGAAGTAAGGGTCCACCTGTAAGGTTTTGAAGGACCAAACTTTGCACTTTGGCATTTGATTCTGAACTTTATAGGACTACCGAGTTACAGACAAGGACCTGAATTCACATTAATTCTTTACCTTTCTGGTCAGTCAATTATCACAGCTACTCTGGTAGAAGCAAGGAAGAGTTCATGAAGAGTGAAGGCTTGAAGATGGACTAGATCAATCTTTGTATGAGATTATTCTCCAGCACAAAAGGATAGAAAGTTCAGAAATAAACCTACATCTAGAACTCCCTCCACTTCATCCCAAAGAGATGCCCAAATTCAATCAATGACAGATTAGTAAATGTGTCTAGAGTGCCTTTCTGGTGAACCATGTGCTCATTTACTTCCAACGCAACTTCTTGGCTTTTGAGCAACTTCACAAGCACCAACTTGAAGTCCAGAAGCTTCACCTGCCATCAAAGCTGAAGAGCTCTATCCAATAATCCTAGTTTCTGGCATGACACCGGAGCAGTGTCGTATAAATGTTCATTCAATTGAGATCTTTGTTTTCCTTTTATTCTCTCAGAGCATCAACATGTTGATTTGCTCTGTACAGGCCACCAAGCAATGTATTCGTCAGGTGTATGGCCCCAAGATTCAAGAATTTTTAAGACCTTAAATGCTAGTTTGATCCCCCCCTGCTTTCCCGAGTAAATTAATCAACGCATTACAGGCAATAAGATTTGGCTGCTTCAGCATATTTTGGAAGACATTCAAAGCCAAGTTCCAGTTCCCCTCTTCTGAACATGCACCAGTTACCGCATGCATTGCATCCTCTCTTGGTTTCATACCATTCTTAACCATAAGCGTCAAGAGCGAGCTAGCTCATTCTGGCCACAACGAAAAAATAAAATAAGAAATTGCTAACCGATAGCGAGCAACCCGTAGTGCTTGCAACTGCTTTCAGTAATCAGATTATGTCAACAAGTCCAGTAGTTACTGATTTATATAAGCTTTATTCTGACAAGACTTTTTTTTTTCGGTCATGACAGTTTCCTACAAGTAAAGTTGTATAGCTTGTAAACCTCAGAAATTGTTGAATTATAATAATATAAGCTTGGTTCTCATAGAATTTTGTAACAGATTCCTGCACCACTCAACTCGAATTGTTTTGGATTTGTTGATGATTATTGCACTAACGTGCAGCTTATTAGCTTATTTTAATTCTTGTTTTGCGTTGTGTTATAAAATCAATCAACTTAATGCTTTCTTATTATGGTTGCTCATCTAGGATCGAAAAATGCACTTCGTAAACAAGGGCCTCTGTTGCTTCATTTCCTGAACAAGTGATTTTTAAGGCTAGCTTGTCCTATTATTCACATGAGAGCATATCTTCAACTTGAGGGCTCCGTTACATACCATTGTATTCTTTCTTCCTCCGATTCTGAGGCTGAAAGAGAGAGCTCTTGCAGGCGAATTTTCCTGTCACAGGCTTACAGCCATGATATCACAGTCAAACTGCTGGCCTCTTTCTACAGACCATTTTCATTTCTCCCTGCTTTATTCAAATTGTGCTAATCTTATGCTCAACAAGAAAACTCAGGACCAACTTTCTAAGCGCAACTTTATTTCACAACCATCATCCTGATTAAAGAAATCGGGTACATCAATCATATCTAATCAATTACAGGGCCTTGCATTCCAGTTTGTCCAGAACAAGGAAAATAAATCTCGAGGCTAGGCCACGGGGAAAAAGACAAATTTCTTCATAAGCAAAGCTGGGGTCTTCTGTTTTCAATATGAACAAAACACTGCTTCTTCGTCTGTTTATTAAAAATTGAAATGACACAGCAAATAACTTTTCATATGGCAACCCATAAAATCAACCAGAGAGGCAAGGCAGCCCTAAAGTGAGAGGATCCCATAAAATCAACCAGAGGTGGGCAACGCAGCCATAAATTGAGAAGATGAACTAACTTCCTATCATGCATTTCTGGCGCCACAGTGAGAAACAAGAATAAAAATAGACTGTCATCTCTCCCTAGCTGATAAAGACCACATCGCTCATGCAAAACATGTACAGGTGATTAACCTTCTAAATCATATTAAGATTTTCATAGAAAATCTAACAGGCAAAACAACTGATCATTGACAACATGGGGCTGTGAATTATTGCAGTTACCAATCTGCCATCCAAATACAAATATGGGCAATACATAAAATGTACACTACAGTATCACACGCTCACAATAAGTAACAGATGATTAAACCACGGTCAGTAATAGACTCCAACCCTTCTCTATGAAACAATTGGCCTAAGCAGGATCCGGAAGCAGGATCGAAGTTTAAATTGTGATGATTGGTTTCAGCTCCGGGGTAATAAAGCTATCAGGAAGCCTATCACTTTCCATCCAAATTTGCTCTGTCCACAACAAGAAACAAACCCAGGCCTAGACAACTGTTGAGAAAAAAAATAAGATTCTGTAAGCTATAGATTTTTGCTGGTAAGGAAAAGCACATGAAATACCTTACATGTCAGTAACAGGCAGAGTGTAGAATGAACAGGCAGCTCTACGGCATGTCCTAGACCAAACACAGATCAGTCTACTAACAACATACCATAACGCAAATGAATTTCTCCACCACAGATGATGTACAAGAAAATGACTCTTATCATAAGGTCCAAGTGAGTAAGAATACCAAAATTCATGAAGGCATGCTTTGTTAGCAAAGCTGTGGTTTAATTCCTTACTGTTAGTTATTGAACAAAATGATCTGCACGTAGATCTAATTTCATAAAGGGAAACATATACATCTTCCTAGCCTCCATGACCACAAAGAGACTGTATCCTGTCTAACAAATTATTACCATATTGTTTGTGACAAATAGATGTCTCTTTGACCACAGTCAAAATCTCCCCAAAATTTTATCTAACAAAAACTATATTCCTCAGTTGAGGGGGATACCTGCATTTATTCCAACTCAGAGGCCTCTTCTGAATCAGACAAAGGTAGGAGAGTGCATATTCCAAGCATGTGTCCATTGAGGCACACATAATACTCAATGCAGTCATCATAGGCACCCAGTCTGCAGCTGGCACTCTGTGGTATCATTTCAGCTTGCTGCATACTCCACAACTTCGCCTTACAGTAAGGACACACCTCTGTTGGGTGAAGCTGGGCCTTCCTTTTAATTAGCATTTTCCGAACCTTTGACATGGAAAATGACTTGAAAATTCCTCGAAAAAACCCCACATCCCCTTCATCCCCCTGGTCAAGATGTTCACAGGGATCAGACACGTATAATACATCTGTCCTGCATTGTGGCAAAAGAAAGCTCTTCCCTGAAGTCCTAGAAAACCGAGTCCTATAAACAAAATGACCAGGGATGTTAATGTTATTGAACAGGCCACCCTTTGTACATCCTGAACAGTAAATAAGCAGTTTCCCAAGTGCCCTCCAATTCCCATCAACACTGTGACTTCCACTAGATTGCAGATCAAGCATCATCTTTGGAGCCCTTGTCCGGCAAAACTCCTTCCATAACACTCGCTTGGCAAGATCATCAAACCATTTGCACACACAGGACAAAGTAGCAATGAACTTAGGGTTCCAGTTCAGCTGTTGAAATACTAAAAAAATCACGTCTTCACTTAGATGCCCTTTTGTGCATTGACAACTCGAGGAGTGTATACAACGATACTGCTTTGTTAAAATCATTGTCTACACCTAGTAAGAAGGAAAGAAAGAAAGGAAATGAAGATGATAATTAACAGTAACAGTTATGGCATCTGATAACCAAATTTGAAAAGTGGACAAAAAAAGTCAGACTAGGATTCTGATCTTCTTTATATGTATGATATAATAATAAGACTAACATGTTAAATATCATAGTCAAGGAAGTGAATATGGCTCTCTTTGAAGTCATACAGCTACAAGCTAACCATTCAAATTATAGATTCTCAGCCAAGAACATGAATTAGTGTCCACAACAATGATGTTAAGTCAAGAAAATTCATGAACTGTGATCTTAACAAATAAAACTACCCACCAAACGACTTACTCCTCAAACAAGTAAATGTGTGGCCAAATATGAAGCCATCATATGAATAATATTATCAACTGCATGCAAGTCAGGCCAATCAATATGCATGTCTGTGGAAATAGGGAACGGTACACAAAATCTGTGATAATTAACATTCCATGTAACTCTAGATCAGTCAGGCAAACTACTTTTGTAAGATGATAATCAACATCTGTACAAAGGCAGAAATAAATACCATCTTTATAACAACCAAATCTGCATATAAAATAGAATCAAGGGATCTCGCAAATTTCTCCATTTTATTAATGCAAAGATTTAAGCATAAACATAACTTCCTCTACATCGCTTAAATGCCATTTCTTTCATAATCTCTACTATCTTCGGCAATAATTAATTCAGAAGTTAATTGGGAAAAGAAAAAAAAAATGTAAATTTGAAAGCACACAGCATCACAATCTTCATGAAGGCCACAAAAAATACACAATTGTAACAAACTTTAGTTGAAAAACAGAAGCTTATCAAAAAAAGGTTCAAGTTTAATCTATATGTAAGTATTGAATATGAATATCAGCTACATATTGCATAACAAAGGAGAAATCTGGTGCTTCAGTTCGAGTACACATGCTTTAAAAATTAACAACACTAATAGGAAACTAGCCACAGTATAGCTTAACACCTAATCCTGACCATTATTAAAACTTGTCTAGGTTCCATCATCTCAAGCATCCCATACCAAACTAAGACAACTGTTTTCTCTTCATTTCTCTATCGATGTCAGTCACCCTCCGAAGCTTAGATCCACAACAACCCTTCAAGCCGTTTTAATCGGAAAAAAATACACAGATCACTTTAATCTAAACGAAACCCACTTCACATATTCACTTCATCATGAAAGAACAGAACTCGAAGTTGAAGAAGTAAGAAAACCCTAGCCCACATCAAAATCAACCAAGAAGAGCAAAGAAGCTAGAAGTGGATAGGATCGTAATTAAAATCAAATCAAAACCCAAAATTCCTTACCTCAGAAAAAGAAGTATCCTCTTCTCATAGCCTCAAAAACCCTAGAAACACAAATCTACACAAATAACAGAAGCAAGGATTAGGTTGTTGTGAAACACTAGAAGTAAAAAAAAAAAATTACTTTAACGAAAAAAGCCACAAGCTCTGACCACTTACAAGCACAAAAACAACTCGAGAGTCGCTTTCTCCACAAGGGTATTTCGGTCCGAAACAACGCACTCCACGGAGAGAGAGAGAGGGAGAGGGAGAGGGAGAGAGAAGGCGTGGAGAGCGAAGCAAACTCAGATTGGAGTGAGAGAGAGACATGACGGCTTTCCATAAAATAGTTTTATGTTATTTGAAAAGATAAAATAACGTGCTTGTTATTTACTTGAATAAACACAACTCATATTGCGCCACGTGAGAGAGTAAAGAGGGGGAGAATTTTGAGGCTGGCTGCTTAGAATGGTTCATGTGTTAGTAGGTGGTTGGTGGGTTATTTGGGAGAAAAGGACAGTAGTCATGTGGGTCCAGAGTAAATAGGAGGGGGCACGACACTGTCTAGTCCACAGGAGGGATTCTTACACCTGTTTTTCTTTGATTTGATGGGGGCATTGCTGTTTCAGAGATTGACTTAAAGATAGATGTTTGTATTTATGAAGATGAAGATAAAGGATTGGATCTTGGTGACAACATCTGCTGCGGCTGTTCCAAACAAAGCACTCCTACTAATCCTTTCTGCATAATGAAACCGCACAAACACTGTATCTAATTACAGTATCTGTGCATCAAGACCTTTTTCTCCTTCTTCTTCTTCTTTCAGATGATCATCCTGATGTTCTTCCTGGTGATGATGATGTTAAGTGAATAGCTTAACATCATCTTCTTCTTCTTCTCCTTTTCTTTTTTTTCTGGGCATCAAAACGTTTCTTGATTAACTTATTAATTACTGGTACTGCTTGTTATTGGAAGACCAGCCTCTTTGTAATTAGATACCCCCAAAGCAGCAAAGGGAGATTACATTAGAAGAAAGAAAATTAAGCAAACAAAAGAGATGAAATTGAGATTATATTTCAACAATATGGCAATGTTGAAAAAAAAAAACCCACCCTCAGTTCATCAGTAAACAGTTTTCAACAATAAATCATGGAAGAATGAAAAATCATGTCATGAAGCTTTCTTCTGCTAGTGCAGCAAAACTACACGAGTATATCTTTGTTTACTTCCCAGATAGAATACAATCATACTACTATGTACAAGGTTTGAAAGGTAAGAAGATGCATACAAGGCACGTCGAGATCAATACTCATTAAAGCAATCTAATGTCAACCAACACAATCATTTTCATTTTTGCGTGAATTAAATATATTGTTGTTATTGTTTTTTAAAATGTTTTTATTTAAAAATATATTAAAATAATATTTTTTTTATTTTTTAAAAATTAATTTTGATATTAATGTATTAAAATGATCTAAAAACATAAAACAAATATTAATTTAAAGCAAATAAATAAATAAAAATTTAATTTTTTAAAAACATTTTTAAAACATAAAAACAAACAGGGTCTGACGCCAACCACATTTTTAAGTACATGCTTAGTTTTTACTAGATAGCTTTGAAGCGCAAGTTGGGTCCTTTTTTTTTCTTTTTCGAAGGGTGAAAAATCAATGTTTAAGTGTTGTAATTATATTTTAAAAAATAAATTAACAACTCAATATTATTAAAAAAAACAATTGTCAATCCCCAATAATTAAAACAATGAGATATGAAATCTCGAAAAGAAATAAATAAAAAAGTAATAAAAACATCAGCACACCCAAGTGATGAAATTGAAAAAAAAATTAAAATCATGGATCTAATAGTGAAATTAAAAATAAATTAAAATTTGATAAAAGAATGAAAAATCAAAATTAAAAATCAAAACATTGAAACCTAAAATATCATCAAATATTGAATTGAATGACAAAATTAAAAATCTTTAAGGCCACAACTTCATAAAAGAATCCAAAACAAAAATAAAAATCAAGAGAGTAAGGACTCAATTTGAGAAAGAGAAAGAAATTGAAAAAATCAAAATCAAAATACATTATTTAAAACTATGCTTGACCTGATAAGCTGATTTGTGACCCAAGAAACTCGGGGCTAAAGTTGGCCCGGTTTTCAAAAGAAATTGGAACAAAGCACGAAAAACATTTGTTGCTTATATTTAATTCAAAAGTAAAAATCTTCATAAAAAACTAAATTGGACAAAGCTAGAAAAAAAAAAGCTTTAGGTAACACGTGTTTTTTTTCAAAACAAATGAAGAATCCCATAGGCAGTGGAAAAAAAAAACTAAGAAAACATTTGAGGATGAAACCGAAAAAAATGAGCTAAAAAGGAGGGGGGGACCAATCAAATCTAGTTTAACCTTTTAAAACCAGGTTAATCACTCAAAGCTGCAAATCATTAAATTTCACACTTAGGCTCAACTAAAAAGCTCAATATAAAAAAAAAAATTTAATGTTGAAAGGTGAAATAAATTAATTTAATTAAAAAAATATTTTTTAAAAAGCAAGATATAACAAAGAGCATAAAAAAACTGAGGCAATACCAGGTCGATTTAATGTTAAAAGATAAAATAAATTAATTTAATCTAATTTTAAAAAATTCCTTTTAAAAAAGGTGAATCTAGTAAAGACAAAAGAACAAAAAAAATAAAGGCAACTCGGGTTACTCTCAAATGGTCAGAAAAGTCTCATTGAAAGTGGAAAAAAATATCAGATCATGAAACCAAAAAAATATTAAAAAAGGGAATGAGAAAAACTAAGTAAGCTTGGAGGAACCTCCTAACCCCGGATTAATATCGCAACTCGCTAACTGTTAAGCTCTAGACATGTGCTCAATTAAGAAGGTCAACACCCGAAAAATTTAATGCTGAAGGATGAAATCGCAAAATAAAATCAAACTCTAAAAAATTAAAGTTTAAAAATTCAATAGAAAAAAAAACCTAAGGAGAATGAAATAAAAAAGCAAACTAATTCTATAAAACTTTTTAAATAAAATAAATATAAATTAAAAGAATAAGAACCATATTAAACATATGAAAAAAATCCATGGGAATGAAATTGAAAAAAAAATCTAATTTTATAAATTATTTAAAATAAAAAAAATATTAATCAAAAGACTAAAGAAGAAATCTGAAGGAAAAAAAACTAATTGAAGGGCTACATTGTGTTTTGTAAAGACCAAATTTCAAAGATAAAAAAAAAAAATCAATTAGGGATGAAATTGAAAACAACTTCTTTTTTTATATATAAATTATTTCAAATAAAAAATATTAATCAAAAGATCAATGACCAAATTTGAAGACAAAACTAATTAAATGACTGCATGATTTTTTTTTTTATGGACTAAGCGCTTTCCTAACATGAGAGAGAAAAGGAGAAGGAAAAAAATGATCATTGATGGTGAAGCAAAGGCGAAGAAGAAACACATGTTGCATGGTCAAGTAGGCACCACCGAGAGGATCCCATTGTTGCCTTGAAAGCCACCATTTGGCCACATAACTTGGTTACACGCACTGCCCTAAAAATTCTGGAGCCCCACATGCTTCCAGTTTAATAATTTAAATAATATTATATAATTGGTAAAAGACACAACTTCTTCCTTAATTTGATAATTACCCAAAAAACCAAAAGAAAAATACACAAATATCCTTGCACACCTTTTTCTTTTTTAATCCAGGTGTAAGTTTGTGAATTCACTGTACAATCAAATCTGAAAACGCTAAGAATACCTCAAGTGATCGTATAAATTATTTTGCTTTTAAGGGTAAAAAAGTCATTATACTGTACCAAAATTTTATGTGAAGACCAGTTCGTCCCTAATAAATTCAGCAATGTCAATTAAATCCTCATGAAATTTAAAAATACTTTAAAAAACAACATTTTTCAAATTAAAAAAAAAATAGTTTAGAAATCATAATTTTGTTTCAATCAACAATATTGAAATTCTTAGGTGGTAGTAAAAGAAAGATCCATTTTAGTTTTTTTAAAAAACAATTTCCTACCAATCCTTTGCAAAACTAATGTATTATTAATGAAAAAGCATTCACTTTGACTTTTTATTTATTTATTTTATTTTTTATAAACTTGACTTGATTTTTGGTCTAGCAATTAATTTCCAATTCAAGAGGCAATATTTGCAGGGGTTTGCCATCTTGGAGGGAGATTACTGTCTCGACAACACCCACTGTGGCCTTAACCTTACGTTTCCTTATCTCGACAAGTTTGCATGTTGTTTCTTCAATGACATTATTACACAGACCTGTACATCTTTTTTCCCATGAACATCTTAATGTCTCAAAAAAAACATTTTTTTTAATCAGGTTTGTTGTCACGGTACATTCAGATTTGTCTTCATCTTCTTCACTATGAGATGAGGAGAAAGATTTTGGGAGGATGGGTACTTAAGTGAAGACAGCTGAGGTAGGGATGACTGAACATAAACATTCTCATTATTATCGATGTTGGTTATTGGGTTAAGTCTATTCCGCTTAAAAGAAATGAGTTTAGTCCAAATATGTAGAGGAATTACTAGAAAAAATAATTGTTTT
>Ga0325403_1003029_pt1 | contig 15157 bp, 9 predicted proteins | sample PopdelMetagenome_19_FD_205665 | JGI IMG/M metagenome (GOLD analysis project Ga0325403, IMG submission 205665) | Populus deltoides microbial communities from Bellville, Georgia, United States - Xylem-PdKOR-R4 | ecosystem: Host-associated > Plants > Phyllosphere > Stem > Wood/Secondary xylem...
TCCACAATCACTAATGAACTAAACTTCACATTTATCATCTTCTTCCAGTAGAAGTTCAAGTAATGACAGCCCGCCAAGTCCACCAAAAAAGATGAGGAGCCTTGATGACTTGTATGAGATAACTAATCCAATTGATGATGATCTAACAATATATTGTCATCTTGCCATATATGAACCTATAGTATTTGAAGAAGCAATAAAGTATGAAATGTAGAGAATTGCTTTGGATGATGATATTGCATCAATTAAGAAGAATGACACATGAGAATTGGTTCCTATACCATAGGGAAAAAAACCAATAGGTGTTAAGTGGATCTACAAAGAAAAAAAGAATACCAAAGGAGAAGTGGAGAGGTATGAGCCGAGATTAGTTGAAAAAGGTTATAGTTAAAAACTAGGTATTGACTATGATGAAGTTTTTGCTCTAGTTGCTAGATTGAAGATCATATGATTGATAATTGCCAAAACTGTCCAACATAGATGGGAAATCTACCAAATGGATGTCAAGTCAGCCTTTCAAAATGGTTTTCTTGAAGAAGAGGTTTACAGGGAGCAACCTATAGGTTATTAAATAAAGGGATATGAAAACAAGGTATTAAAGTTGAACAAAGCCTTGCATGGATTGAAGCAATCCCCAAAAGCTTGGTAAAGTTGCATTGATAGTTATTTATTAAAGAATGTATTTATGAAATGTCTCCATGAATATGCTATTTATGTGAAGATAAAAGAGAGTGATGATACTCTTACTGTATGCTTATATGTGGATAACATGATCTTTACAAGCAATATCCCAAAGATATTTAGAGACTTCAAGTAAGTAATGATCAAGGAGTTTGAGATGACAAATATTGGTTTTGTAACCTATTATCTAGGGATTAAGATCAAACAAGGAGAAGGTGGAATTTTTGTGAATCAAGAAAAGTTTGTAAAAGAGATTCTCAAGAAGTTTAAAATGTAAGATTGTGTAAAAGTGAATACTCCAGTTGAGTGTGGAGTAAAGTTGTCAAAGAATGACGAAGGATAGAAGATAAATTCTATAACATTCAAGAGCCTACTTAGAAGTTTGAGATATTTGACATGCACTTGTCCAAATATTCTCTTTGGAGTAGGGCTTGTGAGCAGGTTCATGGAGACAACAACTATGACATATTTCAAAGTTTTAAAGCGAATTTTTTGATATATCAAAGGTACCATAGACTTTGGCTTATTCTATCATTACTCTAACACCTTTAATCTTGTGGGTTATAGTGAAAATGAATGAGCTAGAAATATAGATGATAGAAAAAGCACTACAACTTTTATCTTCTACATAGGAAACACAACATTCACATGGAGTTCAAAGTAGCAATCTATAATCATATTATCAACCTATGAAGCTAAATATGTAGTTGTTACAACATGTGTTTATCATTCTATATGTCTAAGAAGATTATTGAAGGAGTTGCAAATGCTACAAATGAAGCCTATAGAAATTTAGGTGGACAACTCATTAACCATTGCCTTAGTAAAGAATCCTGTATTTCATGATAGAAGTAAGCACATTAACATACAATTTCATTACCTACGAGATTACATTACAAACAAGGAAGTAGAAGTCAAGGATGTAAAGATCCAAGACCAAGTCACATATATTTTCACAAAGCCATTCAAACATGATGTTTTTGCCAACTTGAGAGATATGCTATGAGTTATCAAAATTCAAGTTTAAGGAGAGATATTGAAAATAAACTAGATTTCTGATTTTTCTAAAGAACAGAGGAATCGGTTTACCGGTTGAAAATTAGTCGACCGATTAAGTCAATAGAATTACTTTTGTTTTTCTTTGTTTACTTTAATTCCTTAATTATTTGTCTAGAACTTTATATCTATAAATAGACTTATAATCAAAAGTATAAACATAAAAATAAAAGAAAGAAAAAGATGAATAGAAGAGAAAAACACTTAATAAAACACACCTTCCTCTCAAATTTCTTGCAATATGCTGTGTAGCCTGTGTTCGTCTATGTTGTATGGCAGCTGGTTATAGTTTAACATTGTGGGAACACACCAATTTACCGTCAGGAAGGGCTGAGGGAAATATTGTAATGTTATTTCTCTGTGGTTCCACACGAGCTTTCTGACCTGGAAGTAATACACTATATTGTAGAATAGAGGATTATATTCCCGATGGTTGGCTAGAGCTTTAGCTGTTACTTATCACTAGAAAAGAGACTCTGCACTGCTGCAAAATATTGACAAACCAATGAAGGGAATGCGACTCTAATGCCTCTCCATATCTTTGTTTCACCAAAGCTCCATTTCTACACTCTGATGCATTGACCTGAGGATGACGATATGGCAAAACATTCAGTTTTCTCTTCACAGACTGCTGCGATAATGTTATGCTATTCACTCTAAAAGGATGAAAAACCTATATGTTTCCATGAAAAAAAAGGGTGCAGTGCAATGCTTAGCGTGACATCTAAGAAAGCCCCCAGAACTGTAATACAGGTTTGAAAATTGGTATTTAAGCAGCAACACCTCCAGAACTTTGAATAATAATAAAAAAAAATCACGCACAAGTTAAATAAGAAGTTTGGTACCTGCTAGGACTGTATATGAAGATGCTAGCGAATGACGAAGGTGGTGCTGGCGGAGGCTACGCTGCTAGTAAAATATAAAAAGAAGGGGTAGCATGGCTTTTATAGCCACCACTTTACCCTAATGCCCAAGGATTCTTGCCTGATATTCTTGTTTCAATTAAACAAAGTTGGTTCTGCACTTATTTCCTTCCCTCTCTCGGCTGGCAAGGCATTCGTAAAGGGAAGAAATCACACTAAACTGAGTACACGGAAATCAAGGCAAAAGAGAGAAAAAGAATCAATATCTTTCATTTGCCATCACTCATGCTATTCGGAATTATGAACGGAAGAGTTCTATAGGCCCTGGTTATTATTCATACTCAAAAGAAAATTTTAGGATTTCCACTTTAGTCTCTAAAATCTGAAATTGCTTTAAATTGGACATCAAACTTTGATTTATTATTTTATTTGATAAATTTCAATCAATATTGGTCCCTAAATTTTCAATTTTAACAATTAAATTTTATTTCCAAAAATATTTATATTAATTTATTGCAAAAAATTAATATGATAAAACCAAATTTTAGTTAAAAAAAATATTCAAAGTATAAAACTTTCAATATCAATATCCTGATTTTGCAATTTTTAGTAAGTATTCAAACACAATTAACAGGAAAATAAGTCTACTCTTAGTACCATGTGCTCATAATTTTCTTACATTCCAGAAATCACAGATTCGCAAGACAGGAAAAAGTTGGGCCGGTCTTAGATGCTGCTTTCTTTCCTAGTATGTCAAACCTTTTTCTTAGGGAAGCAAGTCTAGATAACTTCTCTGCGTCCATTAGACTTTACAGCAAGAAATATCGATTGGATTTGCTCAGGATTCGTGTCAAACGTGGTATTAATCTTGCTGTTCGCGATGATGGCAGCAGTGATCCTTATGCTGTCATCGGGCACGCGTGGATGCCCATTTTATTGTATTTTGCTTCTGGTAGAAACTTGGGTAGTATTCTTGAATCTTGATTATTGGCTTTCTGAGCATGATCATCAGTTCTTTAACTATGTCATAAACGGGGAAAAGAAAACTATGTAACATGAAACTATGTCATAAATGTGGAAATAAAAGAGAGAGTAAAATGTTAGTCGGCCGCTGCTTAGTTGTTCTGGTGGAAATTAATCTCTCTTCTGTGATCCTAGTCCAAATTAAATGTTGACAGTTGAGCATGCTATGCTAATAAGTTTTTCTCTCTTTGGATGGTACTAGCTCCAGCTATCTCCTCTAGTTTTGTTTAAAGAGAAGATTATGTCATATAATTTTCTGACTGTCAGCATTTCGACGCAAAGATTGAAAAGTACTCGTGTGATCAAGAACGATGTTAATCCACACCGGAACTCTCTGTTACTTCCCGTCAAGCTGGTAAGTTTTATGTTCTGTCACATTAGGACATAAGATCCATTTCAACAAGGGGCATGCCTAAACCTGTTTATTGTGCAGAAAAGAACTACTTTTATGATTGATTCTCGTCTCTTCAATGTTCCTGTTCCAACTGCAAATCTATTTCAAAAGATGAGAATTATAACAATTTTTCTTAATTCAAAAGGTCTAACTGATTGAAAACGCATTGAAGTTATGTTGAAAACTTTGAGTTGACATACACAGATGTGGCTTTACCCATATATCCCTTCTGAGACCCCCCAAGGAAAAGGGAGAAGAAGGGAGAGGAGTGAAACTTTATCATAAAATACATCTCAAATGGGTTTCATTTTCAATGGGCCAATAAATATTGATTCCATCTTTGTTATGGTTTTTCTTTCATTTTATAAGTAGGATCACTTGAATCAAATCCTTCAAATCTTTTGCTGCCACTTTCTTCAAAGATGCAACTCCAACTGTAAAATCAGATATCCTTCCAGATTGCAACAGAACCTCTATATTCTCCAATATCCAAAACTGGCTGGTAATGCTTCATTATGTCAAAAGTGGATTGTGCCCTTTATGTCTCTTGTGAAAAAAATGTCTTCAGTTTGTTGTGTAACCCCATATTGGTGTTGTACAGCAGTATTCGGAATGGGCTTGCAGAGAGTGCACGGTCCTCGCCACTGCTTGTAACTTCTAGTCTAGATTCTTCGATTTAACATCAGAACCAACCATCTATTTCATTGTTGTTGCGTATCCCCATGTGCATCTCAATATTGTTAGAAGACCATGCCACTTTGTTACATGTTGTTTTGTTGGTTTATTTTAGATTAACATGGATATTCGGATTAGTTTGTCAGTATCTCGACTAATTCTAGAGGCTCTGAAGTTAACTACCATATAAGCTTTTAATGACCCTAAAGTTTGTAGAACTCGAACCGATAATTTTTAAAAAACAAACTCAAAACCTTACCAGTTAAACTATATTTTTTAAGATTAGTTGATCTTGTATTTGAGGGATGCAGTTAAGTGATAGGAGAGGCAGGGTTTGACATTAAACCCTTCATAGAGACTTGAAGATGGACTTGGTAGGGCTGCCAAGTGGCGCCCTCATCACAAGACTAAAACCGAGCAAGCATAATTGTTTATACGAAGATAACTACTTTTTACGGTGAACGCAAGGTTGTTTAAGTTCTCTCCCTCATATTTTGGTACTGCCGTGAATAATATTTTTTATTTAAAAATATATTAAAATAATTTTTTTATTTGTAATAATAATATATCAAAACAAAAAATACAAAAAAATAATAATTAATTTGATATTTTTTTAAGTGAAGCGTATTTTTAAAAAGCACTCAAAACATAAGCTATATCACTCCAAAAAAATATGGAATGTGGTGAATTGGAAATCCTACTTTGATGGATTGACCTTCATGTTTCGGGGGTTTATAAAGCGTGACTGTTCCTTTATTTGCTTAGTGTCACATGATATGAACAGACAATTTTGAAGTTTCTACCATGTGAATTTCATGATGGTATATCCACACATTTACATTACAAACTAACATAGTAGTATGTACTTTTATTACATGTATTTAAATCTGCTTTCTAATTCTCCTATAGGATCAAACAATTTAAGGTTCTTATTCTTGATATTTGATATGCATACTAAAGTTACATATATTCTTTCATTGTGTGCTAGAAATTTCTAAACTTGCGAGTTTATAAGCTAAAAGCATGATGATTGATAATGTTTTAAAATCAGATATACTAAAGAATAAGGTTTTTTGGTGATTGGATTATAGGTTAATCAAATACTCAATTAAATAACTCTATTCTCCAAACTAATGGAAACTATTTCTTGATGAATGCATTTCGATACTTTCAAAAAGTATTTTATTGGGGGATTTGAGGACTATTAGATGGTAAAATTAGTAATTTTATAGAGAAAAATAATAATAAATATGCTAGATATCATTAAATTCTAAGAACCAGGTTGTTCTTGTGCTGGACATACATGTGTTTTTGAATGTAAAATCTTAAACCTCTTACGTGAATAGTTCAATAGATATTTATAGCCTATAAACTTGTTTTTTTTTTCCTTGAGTAGAGGGGTTAAAAAACATTTTACCTTAATAGCATCAATAAGGGATAAAAATCCCTTACACATGAATTAATGAGGGAATATATTAATGAGGGAAGATATCCCTTACATATGCTAATAAGGGAATAAGTGATTGGGCTTAAGACACTCGTTGGGCCCATGAGCATTCAATCATGCTATCTGGCTTATAATCAAGGGTAGGGCCCATGGGGGCCGGGCACATGCCTAGATACTAGGCTCAGGCGTATTGCCCGAGCACACATGGAGTTGGTTACTCAACCAGCACTTGGGCTCGGGCGCAATGCCCGAGCCTACGAGGTACTGAGCATATGCTTAACAATTAATCTTGAATGCATTCCGAGCCCAAAGAGTGCTTGATAAAGGCCTATTAATTGGGCCTATGACTATTATTGAAACCCATTATAGGTTTATGCCATAAGTGAATATCTTTGTATCAAATATTTAAAAAAATATCAATAAATCTTAGTGGCCCTCCAAGTCTGTGCGGTACTTTTTACCGAAGAGACTTGAAAAATATATCCATTTTCTTTATTAGGGTTTTTAACATTTCTTCGTGGAAGAAAAGTGAGGAATTCTTGAGATACTTTACCAGAGTATTTACATATGAAATGTCATTTGTAGGTGAAAGAGTTCTCATCTTGGTTGGATAAATACCCGGGGGACACTTTATGATAATATTAATTGCCTTCTTTGGGATTTATAAAGGTGTTGAAATGTGTCACCGTTCCAGTGGAGGATGAGGAGATCTCCTTTTATATAAAGACCCTCTTCAATTCATTTGAAGTTTATATCTAAAACTTCTCTTTAAACCATTTTGTGAAGGGGAGTAATTGTAAGGAACATTTAGAGTCTGTTTCGCAGTGTGGTTGCAGTCGCTTTTTAAATAACTTTTCATGTTGAAATGCATGCCAATGATTTTTTTTTATTTTTTTAAAATTATTTTTGACATCAGCACATCAAAACGATCCAAAACATATTAAATTTTAGCAAAAAATTTTTTTTTTGAATTTTTTTGGAACGCGGTTTGCACTATGTTCCCAAACGGTGTCTTAGTCTTTGTGTGAGATGTGGTAACTTTGCATTGGAATAGATTAGAAGAAATCATCTTAAGGTAACCTACTTTTCCTCAGTATTTTTGCTTTTAAAATGGTTATTAAAAGAGAGAAATTGGTAGCTTCTAGTAGTGACTTTACATTTAGGCCAAGACAACCAGAAACTAGGGGTTAATGAGGGACAAGGATCAATAAGGATTGGGCCAAAGACTAGGAAGAGTACCCTGACTACTGAATATGTAGTTAAGCTCAACCACCTATAGAAAAAGGGATTATCTGGCTTTAATATCTAGTAGGTCAGAAAGGATCAATAAACAATCATGGGTGCTTGTAATGGTCTACATGAAATAACAACCTCCTATATTATGTTTGAGTTAAGGTATACCTTTCCCCTAAAGGGGGTTGTAAGTGACATGTTTTTCCACTACAATATATGCGCTAACCAACTACATCCCAATATATAGGTTTTAGTCAGGTTTTTTGAGGAGTGTTTTGCAATAATAGGGGTAAAGTCGGACCTAGATATATTTAGATATTGTTATACATTAAATGATTGTCCTCATGATGTTCATTAGTTCTTCACTTTCGTTGGTCACCCTAAAAATCCTATAAAGAACATGTTAGAGGGTAAAACCTCTCATATGAAGGATTGGTGTGGGAAGTGGTTAATTGTAAGGAGTGAAAAACAGTCTATCCCATGCCAAGTGAAAGATCAATAGGGTTGCCCCTATTCTTAGCGAACTCCTTCGCTTGATGCCAATGAAAACCAAGTCTTTGTAACTTTGATCGAGATGTGTTTTTGAACATAGTGAGTTCTTCCCTTCACTACAACATTAATTGGTTGGCTAAAGGACAATACTGAGTGGAAAGACGAGGTACACAAGAATTTATACCTTGTATAATTTGATGTATTTATCATATTTTAATTTTTTCTTATTACAGATCCATCTTCAAAAGAGAAGTCGTAGGAGGATCTAGTGAAGGAAGTGTAGAGGCTAAAGGGATATCTAGCTCTTGGGTTGCAGAGATGGAAGAGAGTTATCATGAGATGGAAATCATTCCTAATACTGGGCCACCATCCAAGCCTACCCTCGTTAGGAGAAATAAATCACCTATCTTTAGGGGAAGAAGGGAAACTGTTTCCCCTGGTATCCTTTCTAAAGTAGCTAAGAGGACTAAAGTAATGAAGAGAAAAGTGTTAGCTTCACAAGGGTTTTATACTGCTAGTGGGGAAGTAACACCTACGCCCATGACCATGTCCTCATCTCCAACGCCTTCTTTAGTGGCCAGAGATGCCAGGGCTTTTACTTAGGTTCCTACACCCCAGGTTACTGCTGAGGGTTTTTGATGCAGACAGAAGTTAAAGACAACAATTAAACAAAGAACATAAAATATTTTAAATAGCAAAAAAAGCTGCAAGTGTGAGACCTAAACTAACAAGTTTATTCTCTCTAAAAATAATGATAAGGAAGTCTACCTCACTAAGAGATTTACAAAGTCTTAAATAGGTCAGAAACCCTACCTCAACTAGAAAACAAAAACAAAAACAAAAACATAAAATTACAAAGGAAAGAAGCATAAAATCTTAAATAAGTAAGAAATCCAAAAATAAAAAGGAAAAACACAAAAACTACCACACCAAGGGGCCCTAGCTAGATTTTTGATATTTAAAGATCTGACGGTCCATGCAGTGATGTTGTGGCTACTTTAGGAAAATAGCCTCTAGAAACTCGTGTAAATATTTAAGCACAATTCAACGGTTGGATCAAAAGTTATGGCTCTTTTGAGCTGTTGTTTTAGCTTGGCATGATCAGAGCTCCTTTTGGACCTTGACCTGTCCCACTAGTCCATAAATATATTTGCTAGGTCATCCACGTAATATTTCTGGGGAAGATCCTCATTCAGTTATAACAAACCCACACCTGATGGCTCGAAATAACCCGTTATCGCAGGCTTGACCACATCAGTTTTACGCCCCAGGTTAGTAAGTTCTTCTTATGTTGGATCACTGATTGACTTTATAGTTCCTTCTCCACCATCTTTGTCTAAAGAGAAGAGGAACATCTTACAGCACTTCACAAGGGAAAATGAAACTGTCTTATGATCTAATGGTCTGGCAATGGTTAATATAATAGAGATGTTACTAGATCTCCTTTCGAATGTTGATCAACTATCTAATTGGATTCCTGCTCACCACCTTGCTCTTACTGGCAACTTGTACTCCATATGAGCATCTTATTTAGCATACCTTGTTATATGTACTTAGATTTTGTTTATTAATTAATATCATTGTTTTATTCAGAGTTTCCTGCTGAATGCCTTCTCGAAGACATTGGACTGTCGAAAAGGCTCAAATAAGAACGAACCTTGCTTGACTAATAAGAGAAAAAAAAAAGAGGTATGATGCTTTCATAAGGTAAAAGACACAACTAAAAACTCAGTTAAGGGAGATTAAGGAGGTCTATGGCATCCATGTCCATGATTCCCAAGAAACCTATAAGAAGTTGACAAAGGATAGAGATCACCAGGCTTCTAAGTTGAGCATTTTTCTGGAAAGAATGTTTTTGGCCAATGAGGTATCATCTTCTCTAATGTAGTCCTATGGGGTTTTAAAATCTTAGGTGGTAGCTTTAAAGGATGATCTGGCTACGATCAAGGCTGAGGCAAAGGCTTTTAGAGAGGAGTGTGCTCATCTAAGTGCATTAAGGGACTCATCTAATGAGTTTTTGACAATGTTTTAGGGGAACTCGAGCCTTAGATATATTTATTCGAGATAAGATATTCTAGGCTATGTCAAACTTTTATTTTTATGATTTGTCAAAGGGGATAATAGTGGACTTCTTAGTGGCATTCAACCCCAACCCTACTCCTGATTTTGCTAATATATATCCAACTTGGATGGCTGCTACAACCTGTAGCGAGTACTTGGTTGAGGAACCTGGCGAGTGATGAGAGTCTCTCAGTCAAGGGCAATAGTTTCTAGGAGTTATTATCCTTGAACCTATGGAGTTTCTATGGTTGTATTTAAGTATATTAAATGTATTAATATATTTTATGATTCCTTATCATGTTTAAAACTTTTCCATGTTTGTTATGCTTTATAGTTATAAGGCCCCAAAGCCCTAAGTATAACAAAGGTCTTACACCTTTTCAGGTGAGGGATCTAATCCCTACTATCAATCCTTGGTAGAAATTGTGCTTCAGATAATGGGTTTTTATGTAGAGGTTCAATATATCTATGTATAGTCTTAGCCCAAGATGTGTCAAACTATTCTTTAAATTTTTTTTTAAGAAATTATAATTTTTTTTGGGTGAATTAATCTTTGTTATTATACTATCAGCATTAATGAGGAAACTCTTGGTTGCAGTTCCTGACTAGCAAGGGGCTTGGAATTCTCCCAACTAGAAAGTAATAACATTATAGAGTGGGGGGCCTATGGCCTTCTTAGCATTGTCATAGGATCTGGGAGCACCCAACTTGAGAGTAGTCTTACCAGAGTCAAAGGCTTATGGTTTTCTTGGTTATTGCATGAAGTCTGAAAGCCCCTCATTGAAGAGTTATGTCAGTTCAAGGCTGTATTGGAGAATAAGAGGTGCGAGGACATCATTGGTAATAACGTGAGGCTTAAAAGCCCCACTAGAGTGTTGTGCTAGTTCAAAATTGCACTGAAAAGTGGGAGGCCCAAGGCTGTCCTGCAATAGAATAAGGCTCGAAAACCTTACTAGAGTTTCATGCTAGTTACAGACTGAACTAAAGAGTGGGAGGCATGAGGCCATCCCTGGTGATAACATGAGGCTCAAAAGCTTTACTGGAGTGTCGTGCCAATTCAAGACTGCGCTGAAAAAAAGGAGGCCCGAGGCCTTCCCTGGCGATAATATGAGGCTCGAAAGTCCCATTAGAGTATTATGCTAATCCTAGACTTCACTGAAGAGTGAGAATGAATGTAAAATAGAAATATAACATATATTTCTAAAAAAATGACATTCCTATCTATGATATATTTTGAGATAATCTGAGTGCCAAGTACAAGGGAGATTCTCGCCTTTCATATCTTGAAGGTGGTAAGTGTTAGTTTTGACTACCCTAATCACTAAAAAAACACCATCTCATTTTAGTGCTAATTTGCCCTTGGTGTCCCTATTACTGGTTGCTTTTATTTTTCAGAGTACTAGGTCTCTAAATTTAAAACTCATGTTTTTTTCCTTGGCATTATGATATTGAGTAATTTGATGGTGATAAGCTTCGTTCCTTACTACCATTGTCAACCAATATTCTATATGGAGGTCTAGTTAGCTCTAAATTCTTGCTTATTATTTTCTAGGGAGTAATGGGTTATCCTAAGACTTGGAAACCTAATTTTTGCAAGTATGGAAAGGAGTTTTCCAGGTTGATGTCTTTTAGATTGTTCGATAGGCCTATAAATTTTTGTCCCATTTTGACTTGGCTTCATTTATCTTCTTCTTAAGCCACTGATTAGGTCTCTATTGGTAATCTTAACTTGACCATTGGTTCAAGGATGTGTTACATAAGAAAACTGATGGTCTATATGGAGTTTCTAACATTGTTCTCTTATTTTATAGTTGTCAAATTATGTTCTATTATCGGTTATCAAGAATTTAGAAAGTTTAAAATAACATATAATGTTCTTCCAAATGAAAAATATTACTTTGTTGGTAGTTATATCTTCTAAGGCCTTAGCCTCCAACTATTTTGTGAAATAGTCAACCGCTATTAGTGTTGCTATTTAATTTTTGATCCATGTTTTGATAAATTTTTAAAAAATAAAAAAATAAAAAAATAAGGGTTTACATGTGGTGATAACATAGAGCATCATGACTAATATTAAGAAAGCAATATGTCAAGGATATAATTACTGAATCATATATAATTACTGTAATATAAAATACCACAGATATATGATTTGACTCATGCTAGTTATGGAAAATAGTCACTGCAATATAAAATATCATATATATAGAATTTGTTGGTGCTGGTTATAGAAGACAATCTCTATAATAATTATTTCAATATTTCTTTATATAACATGTGTAGAGATTTTTTATATAAATGAAACTCCAGCTATATAAACACAAGGAGAAAATTTATGAGGATATAATTTTAAAAATGAGGAAACCTAAGAAAACCTAAATCATCTTTTGAGAGGCCGCGGCACACTGCCCCTCGGCAAAAGAAAAAACCAAACCTTTTCTTCTCCCTCACCCAAGCCGCTGCTCACAGTCCCCAACCGTGGCAAAAAACAAACAAACAAGCCGCTCCCCCCCACCTGACTTCTCCATCTCCCCCACTTCTTGACCCCCACAGAGGCCAGCCACTGCGCTTACTCTCTTTTTCCTCATCTTCAAGCTCCCTCCCCTCACCAGAACCTCCCTCTCTCGGTTGCAGCCCGTTCCCTATTTTCTCTTTTTTAGCTGGCCATTTCAGCTCCTTTCTTCTCCCTCTCCCCGCTGTTACCCCGTCTCTCTCTCAGCCCTGCCTGATAACATTCAAAAAAAAACCAAAGCCTCATCCTCTCCTTCTTTCTTTTGGCTTCTCCCCATCACCACCGAATTCTCCCCCACGGTCCAGCAACTTCTCTTAAGACCAGCCAAAACCGTGAGCCACAAGCAGTGTCAGGAGCTTTGCTTCACATTCCAAACAGATAGCTCTTCTCTGAGTCCTGCACCAGTACGCAATCGTCTCCAGCTTCAACAGCGGCGTCGTCTTCAGCTCCGGCAGCCATCGCTGACTCGCAGCCCCTCAATCACCAGGAGCAGGTACTAGCCATAGCAGCAATCCAGGATGGCGACCAGTCTCGTCTCTGCACCAGCAGCTGATCCCAGTTGTCCATATCTCTTCCCCATCGCCAACAGTAACTGTGTATTCTTCTATGCACTGGAAGCAAGAACCAGCAGAGGCGCGGTCATCACTAATTGCAATTCCTCAGCCACTTTGAGCAGCAATAAGCAAAAGCAGCAGGCCGGATCTTCCTTCACGAGCAGCGCCCAGTCGTCTCAGCGCCATCGCCTTCGCTCGTCTTAGCGCCAGGTGAGTTTCCATGCATTCTTTTCACTTTGCATATTAATGGTTACTATGCATGCTTTTGTTACTGTTCAAGTGAATTATAATTCACTTGAACAATAAATAATTAAGCATTGATTGTTGCGTCCGACCCGGCTAAGCGTGCTGGGTTCAGCCTAGCCACCTGAGCTGAGCTAGACCCAGCCCCTAAAAAAACAAGTAATATTATTGTATTTTCGTGTATTTATTTTATGATTTTTTTATATTTTTATATTGTAAAAATACAAATCTCGTATTTAAAATACTTGCTTTTCAACGCAATGTGACAAATATATATATATATATATATATATATATATATATATATATATATATATATATATATATGTATATGTGTGTGTGTGTGTGTTTTCATGCATACGGCCAATACCCTAACATGTTTTGAACGTTCTTTTTATATAAAAAAATATTGAAAGTTTTGAAAATGTGTTTTCGCATGAATTTTTTAAACACAAAAAATTATTTTCTTGCATTCTGGATTTTACAACATGTTTGTAAAACTCCAAAGAGTGTTGGTCAATATGCCAAAAAAATATAAAAATCTTATTTTGGGGGGAATTCATCTATAATTCACCATTAATGTTTGGATAAAGAAATCCCTAAGGGATGAATATTCAAAATATTATTGGGAATAATTTATTATTATTCACTGTTAATGTTTGGATAAAGAAACCCAAGTGGTTAATATCCAAAATATTTTTTCTAGGAATAATAAGTCACCACACATCCTTGAAAGAAGCCTCGATTATAATTGAGGACATTTCAATTTTTGACTCCACGGTTTACGAGCCGTGAAAGTATGAAACACTAAAGCAAAAAAAGAGGCTTTTAAAACGCTCTGAATTTCCTTAGATTTCTAAATTTTTGTCCCTCTTCCTTGCGATTTACGAGTCGCGAACGCTTGAAATAATAAGGGAAAAATGAGCTTTTAAAACATATTGAATCTCTTTGGATTTCTATTTTAATAAATTTAGTCTGAATCAAACATATATTTCAAGGGATCTGCATTGGTTCCCCTTGATATTTTGTAGACATATCTAAAGGTATGATTTATATTGGCCAAGGATTCTTGCTTTTAGACTTTGAACCCAAGTCATTCATCATAACAAACCTATCCTAGGAAAACTAATTAAGAGAACATCAACACCATAGCAATTATAAGGCAAACCAAACACCAAGCAGCTTACCTTAGGTAAGGCATACTAGAGGTGCTAATACCTTTTATTTACGCAACCAGTTCCTTGCCTCAGAATCTCTGAAAAACCAGTTAGGGTTCCTAGTGACCATAATATTAGGTGGCGACTCCCTTTACACAAAACAAAAAAAGCGAAATCAATTGAGGGTCACTGCGACACCGCGCTCCGCCGCGAGGGTGCGACAATTATGACGAATTATCTATTACTAGTGGCATTGGGAAAAAGACCCAAGATATCCATCACTCATTAGAATAAAAGTCATGATAAGGTTATAACTATCATTATACAGAGGGCTAGCAGGAGATTAAAGCATATCTTTGGCATCTACCGCATCTTCTAGCCAAATTAGTGGCATCACAAAGTTTGGTTAGCCAATAGAAACTTGCTCGAGTAGCTTGGTTAGCAATTGCTCTTAAACCTATATGGGACCACATATCCCTTCATGAAGTTCTTTCAAAACATATGTGCTTTCATTAAAGTGACTGCCATTTTAGAAAGGAAGTTGAGGTGGATCTTCAGTATAGGACATCATTGATTTTGTTAGAACGTATTTTATTAGTGGGCAAGTAACGTTTGATAAGGGTTCTCCAATCCTCATTGAGGGCGATTAGGGCGGTCAATAGTCTTTCTTCACCTATATTTGGCTTCTCCAAAGTTTAAATCCATATGTTCAGAGGGAACTTTGCTGAGTTAGAGTATACAAGTTTGGATAAAAAGTCTGCTCGGT
>Ga0325403_1003031_pt1 | contig 15154 bp, 7 predicted proteins | sample PopdelMetagenome_19_FD_205665 | JGI IMG/M metagenome (GOLD analysis project Ga0325403, IMG submission 205665) | Populus deltoides microbial communities from Bellville, Georgia, United States - Xylem-PdKOR-R4 | ecosystem: Host-associated > Plants > Phyllosphere > Stem > Wood/Secondary xylem...
GGAATGCTTCACTATTATTATTGGATGCTATGTAGAAAAAATTGAATGTTCAATAGGCTTTGAAAATGGATGCTTTCTGAATATGTGGAATGCTTCACTATTATCATGGGTAATACTTTTTTTTTTTAATTTCTGGTGGAAAATGATTCTGAAAATTTGGTTGATAAATCTGTTATTTTCTGTAAAAAAACAGAATGAAAAAAAAAAAAGAAGAAAAGGTTGCAGCAATGCATTAGATCTCTCCAGGTTTAGTTTCTTACAATTCCCTATGATTGTTTCTTTTTCCATGTCTTCTATGCTTAATTTAACCAACGGTCTATGCTGTACTATAGATTTTGGTTCAGATGCATTTGCAATCTGATTTTGCCTGCTTGTTATTTTCTTTTACATGTACCTATTTCTGAGTGATATTTTCTGAAATGTAGCTGGTTGAATTTTCTAATTAAGTGCGGTTGTCTTTCTTACTGTTGTAGCAATGCCAGGATCATCTGCAAGCACTTCAGTGATAGGGGTAATTGATGGGAAATTCGAGAGTGGGTATCTTGTTACTGTGACGGTAGGTTCAGAGAAACTCAAAGGTGTTCTTTATCAGGCGCCACAGAACCAATCATGGCAAGTGCCACAGCCTCGTAGTGTGCCTGCCAACAATAGTGGTAATACACAAGCTGTACCAGGTACACGCCGCCGGCGCCGCCGAAAGAAAAGTGAGATAAAAAGAAGGGACCCTGCTCATCCAAAACCTAATAGAAGTGGCTATAATTTCTTCTTTGCTGAGCAGCATGCAAGACTCAAACCACTTTACCCAGGGAAGGATAGAGAGATCAGTAGGATGATTGGTGAGCTATGGAACAAAATAAATGATTCCCAAAAAGCGGTAGGAAATTTTTACATCTTATGTATGATTCCATTTCCTCTGTTCCATTTCTCCTGATTAACCTTTAGAGTTCATTGATTTCTCTGCTGACCAGGTTTATCAGGATAAAGCTCTTAAAGATAAAGAAAGATATAAAATAGAAATGGAGGGTTATCGGGAGAGATTGAGAACGGGGAAAGTTATTAGTGATGCGGTTCCACTGCAGCAGTGGTTACCAGGTAAAGATACTGAGATGGTGGAAGTGAATGTTAGTACTGGAGAAACTGGAGGGGGCTCTCCTCAAAATGATAGTAGTTCTGGTGAAAGTGATTCTGAAGATAAAACTGCAGAGAAAGATTTGGACATGGAAGCATCTCCACTTGAGGGATTGGGTGCTGATTCTGGCGACATGGATGTGGAGACTTCAGCTGAGGTAACACCTTTTAAGCTACTATCTAAGAGGGAAGAAAATGTTAAAGATGAGGGGGTTGAAAAGCCTGGCAACCCAGCCACTGAAAACTCGGAGACTACTGTACAGACTCTGGAAGAAAACATACATGGCGGCAAACATTGACGTTCTCTACCATGAAGTAGGATTTACGCTTTGATCATGTAGGTTTACTTCTTTATGGTATAACTACATACGATAATTTTACCTTTTAGTTTTGTTAATTGTCCTAGAACTCGTTCCCTTTTGTTTTTCGAAGCCTGCTTGCTATGGAAGGTAGTGTTAGTCATGATGTAGGGCGGAGCAGGAACTTAATCTAACTTCTGACAGTTTTGTAGTCAGGAGAAATTTTGATGCATTTGTTGAACACTGCGGTTTCATGCAAACCTATGCTCTAATTGCATTTCCTGGATTAATATTTTATGAATGTGTGATTCGTACTCTAATTATTCAGTGAAATGTGAGGAGGTGATGTTGAGTGGAAATAGTCTGATAATCTTAAGAAATATGGCTTCTAGTGGGTTATGGCTAATCTCTTCCGTTAACTTTCGGAGCGTGTGTGATTTAACATGCCTAATAAAAATGGCTCGCATCCCATCTTGACTGTGTTCATAAATGTGACAGTGAAGTGTTGCTTTCAGAGGTTATAGAGCTGACGCATTTCCTACCGCACTCCATTCCAGAATCATGCATATCCCTTGACAGCTGTATTTCACTAATGACTGCAAATTTCTGCCTTGTAGCTTTAGCTTCGTTGAAGCTGGGAAGCATGCTTGGTAAGCTCTAGCTCATGTTCAATTTTATCCTACTTAATGCTATAACTCGAATAAATTTGTCGGTGGAAATATCGAGCATTGCTGTCAATTTTATCTAGTGGACCATCTTTTCCCATCTTGCCTTGAGTCAACTTCAGCTGCATTTGTAGCTCTGTTGCATTAAAGGATTGCATTTCCATCTCTAGGTAGAAGGGGCTGCCATTTTTGTCCAGTGGAACTCTTTTTGAGAATTTGTCCAATGGGAGGAGTTAAAACAGGGAGAAACAAAGTGCGTTCCAGGCAGCTAGCTAGGTCCCATCGCTTAAATGCCTGCTACAAGAACCAATCTGGACTGAATGTCACATTCCAAAACTACTGCAGTTGACAGAACAGCAACATGAATAAATCTGCACAGGGAAAAACTATGGCATTAGTTACCATGTAATCTTTTTATACGACAGAAGTTCATAATTTTATCCAAGCCTAGACGTAATCTAAGAGGTTCCATATCTTGATAAGATATTCCTCTTGTTTTTTTTTTCTTTTATTTATTATTACAGAAACTTGTATATTTTTTTACTTGTATATCTTAAATAGATAATTATAAATTTATAAATAATTATTTCTATTTTTAGTTTTAATCTATTTTGAGAAAATATTTTTACAACGTTCTTTTAGAACTGTATTTTTTTTATATAATTATTAGATTATATGGCTTAAAATTTAGAAATCCAATAATATAAAAATCTCGAGTGGTCAAATATTTGCTCTTTTATAATTTGTACTTTGTAGGTTAAAACGGTGCAACTCTACTACCATCTTATCTTTCTTATTTAAGTTCATTGGCTGGGAGCCATTAATATCTGCAGGTTGCTGTACTGGAAACCTATAGCAAGTTGTACTAATGATCTTCGACGTCTGATTCAAGATAGCCCTTTTAGGGCAACACATAAACTTGCTAATCTTGCATAGCAGTACTTTTTCCTTGTTTTGCCCTATGAAATGAAATGTGAACTTCTGTAACTCGGTGCTTTCTGCCACTGAGAACCACACATCATGGATGTGCAATGGAGGAGGCAACTGGGTAGCGTACCTCTTCTGCTTTATGCATCAGCTATGATGTGGTTGATTAAGACTTGATAGAATAACGTACTTTTTTTCTTTTTCAAAAGATAGAGAAGAAACAGTAGACTTTTAGCTTAAAACAGATATTGTGAAGTCGTGACCTATAAAAAGCTTGAAGAACTGCCTATGGGCTATATGGTATGTGTTCATTTTGTGTTTATCCCTGTTTCCTAGTGGTGGCCAACTGTCTATTTGTTCATGTAGATGCTTACTAGTAACATACCGACATGTGATTTATCAAGTCCTCAGGCACTAGCAGCAATTGTCTCCTTAGTATTATGATAGCGTTTTGTTTTTGCCATCATGTTTTGAAATAATTATGTGTTTAGTAGGGTGATAGCGTTTTGTTTTTGTCCTTATAATTTGAAAAAAAACTATAATGTGTAAATATCAAGGGCTGAATGAAACTTGAAAATCACTTTGATTTGTTCTATAAAACTTTTACAATGAATTTAATTTAGGCAAATTGATAGAAAATGTGGATTTTTGCTGACAGGATGCGACTTTTAAATCTATACCAGCAAGAAAACCCCAACCTCAAAGATTTTGCATCTGCAGCCGGCTCATCAAGGATTAGTGAGAAAATGGGAATTATCGAAGGAGATATATCATTCAAGTTTGAAATAATTTTGGACCTAATCTCAGAATGATTTTCATAGCTGCCCTAAGAAGTCTAAAAGGCACTTTCCTCCAACATGTCCTCACTGCCACTCCACTCAACTGCTATGTTCAAGTAAAAACAAGATAGTCCAACCATGCTATCAAGGTCCTTTAGCCCATAAGCTTTCACTTGCCGAACTTCTCTAGTCCCTGACTCGAAAATCTCCACCGTTTTCCAAGTTATAAAGACTCCATGCATTCGTCTGTCAAAGATCTTCTTATCTTTCATAAGCTCGGTTGGTTTACCTGTCTCGCTCTCTTCCAACACTCTCCTTCTCAAAATGAAGAATTTTTCGTACCTGTCCTTTCCCCCCTCTACTTCGAAAACCAAACTATCACCTCCAGTCCCTGCTATTCGAGGGAAACACAAACCTGTATCAGATAAAGCTGACTGCAGGAAAAATCCTGACTATGCACAGTGCAGGATTGAAAAGGAGCTAAAACGTGGATTAAAGGACCCTCCCATCAATTGCTCGTATGGACCTATTAGAGACAACATATTCCAATGGGAAGGGGCCATTATAGGGCCTTCGGATACACCATTCGAAGATGGCGTCTTCTTTCTTTCGATCGACTTTACTGCAGAATACCCTTTTGTCCCTCCAAGGATCAAGTTCAAAACTAAGGTATAGCCTCGTCATTTACTGCTCTATCAATCATGTCCATACGGCCTAATAGTTTTAACCTGCTTTGATTGAGAAGTTCACGTGTTGTGGCCAAAAAGGGCTCGTGGGAAGATTTCCAAAATTCATACTTGAACATTTTAGAGTCGCAGAATGATTTTGATACTCTTTACATGCCATGCCAGGTATTTCATCCAAACATCAGTCAAGATGGAACTATATGTGTGGACATTCTTGGATCCCAATGGACCCCTGCACTGACCATTGAGAATCTGTTGCTCTCCATTTGCTCATTGCTTCCAGACCCAAATCCTGAAGATCCAACAAGTCCTGTTTGCAAACTTTACAGGACTAACAGAGAGGCTTACAACAAGAAAGCAAGAAAATGGACTAAGATGTATGCTATTGGCTGAACTAGTAATCATCTCCTTTAGTTTCGCTCATTCATATTGATAATTTGTGTTGAAATGATGTAAATTCACTATGGTTCATTACGATATACTTGACTGGCTCCTTTAGCCATGGTAATTTTATATTATTTTTTATGGATAAAGATGGTATAGATCCTTGTATGTCAACGAGAATATTTTATGTAGATGCCTATGTATATTCTGTTGTATTTTCTTTAGGTTTTCTGCTTCGATGTTATGTTATGTTATGCTATGCTGAAATTTGATTTTCTGTGATGGAACCTAAGGAAATCAAGCAAAGAGGCATCCAGGCCACGGTGAAAGGATTTCAGTGAAACAGTCATTGATCAAATGGTTAGCAGGTGTACTTAACTTTGGATGTTCATGTATTACAGTGGTTATCAAACTTTGGATGTTCATGTATTACAGTGGTTATCGAGGGAGAATTGCCCACTTGCCCATAAAAAAATAAATAGAGAGTAGAACTTCTATGGAATAAGTATTAAAGTTCAGGAATTATTTATTTAGAATATTGTTATGCAAACCCAATAAAACAAAAAGCAAGAGACATGATAAAATGAAAAATGAGACATATAAAAATTTACGTGTTCACCTAAATTTAGCTATATTTATGGGCAAATATAAAAAGATTTTACCAAGTAATATAGGAATTACAACCTCTCTATTAATAAGAGAAAATTCCTCACAACTTTGTGGGATCACTTTCCTTCTTACTCTCCTCTTCTTTCTCTCTTGTGGTGCATCTTAAAGCTTGGAGGCACTGTCTATTTATAGGCAGGCATCCATGCCTTTGTCTTGCAAAAGACATGAGGCATTAATTGGTGCTGCAAGTAGCACTGAAATGGTGCCTAACATTGTTGACTTAGGCAACACTAATTAATGCCCAACTGACTTTATATTCTCCCACTTGAAGACTTTAATGATTTAATCAGGCCTTCACACTTGATCATCTATGATTCTTATATCCTTTTTATACTTGTCATCTTCATGTTGCTTACGTTTCTACTAGGCCATAAGAGGATCTGCACCATATGTACTTGTCAGTGTTGACTGGTTTGGTCAGAACATCTGTTAGGTTTTTCTTCGTGTGAATCTTCTGAAAATCCACACTTCCATCTTTCACCACTTCGCGAACAAAGTGTTACTAAACATCTATGTGTTTTGTTCTTGAATCAAACGCTGGATTCCTTGCAATAAGCAAGACACTCTGACTATTATAATACAAAGGAATCTTCTCTTATTTGTGCCCGAGCTTCTCCATAAGTTTCCTCATCCATGTTGCTTTTTTACAAACTTGTGTAGCTACCATGCACTTAGCTTCTGTTGTGGATAACGCTACAACCGTATGAAGTTTAGAGACCCAGCTGATAGCTCTTCTTGTAATTGTGAACACATAACCTGTAGTGGATTTTCTTTTCTCAAGGTCACCAACAAAATCTGAATCAACATAACCTATGACAATAGATTCTGATCCTCCATAACATAATGTGGCATCTGAGGTACCCTTAATGTATCTTAAGATCCTCTTAATAGTATTCTAATGCTCTTTACCAGGATTTGTCATGTATCGACTAACTGCTCTCACTACTTATGCAATGTCTAGTCTTGTACATATCATGGCAAACATTAAACTTATCACTACTAATGCATACAATACTCGAGATATCTTCATCCTCTCTGCTCCATTGCTATGAGACATACTTGAGGATAATTTGAAGTTAATAAGAAGTGGGGTGGAAATTGACATACAATCTTGCATGTTGAAGCGTTGCAAGATTTTCTTCAAATAATTCTTCTAAGAAAGCCAAATCTTCCCTTTACTTCTATCTCGGTGAATTTGCATCCCTAGAATCTTGTTTGTTGGTCCCAAGTCCTTCATATTAAACTCCCTAGCCAATTGTGCCTTCAATTATTCGACTCAATCTTTGTTGGGGCCTATTACCAACATGTCAACCACGTACAATAACAGAATGATGAAATCATCATCTTTTTTTAAACCTTTTGTAATACGTACAATGGTCTAAACTGAGTCTGTTGTACCCAAGACTAATTATGAAGGAATCAAATCTCTTGTACCAACACCTTAGCACTTGTTTGAGACCATATAGAGATTTGTTCAACCTGCAAACCAAGTTCTCCTTACCTGTTTCAGCAAAATCTTCTGGTTGAAGCATATAAATTTCTTATTCAAGTTCTTCATGAAGAAATGCAGTTTTTACATCTAATTGCTCTAAGTGAAGATCAAATATAGCACACATCGCCAATACTACTTTGATTGTAGTAAGTCGTACCACCAGAGAAAATATTTCATTGAAGTCTATTCTTTTTTTCTGAGCATATCTTTTCACCACAAATCTTGTACGATACTTCTCCACTTGATCATTGTCATCACACTTTATCTTGTAAACTCATTTTTTGCCAATGGCCTTCCTTTCTTATGGTAGCAGAACATGATCCCAAGTGTTATTCTTGTGTAGAGCTTCAATCTCCTCTTGCATTGCTGTCATCCACATAGATACATTTATGCTTTTTATAGCCTCATAGAAATTTGATGACTCTTTATCCTATGTTAGAAGACAGTATGCAATGTTGCTCGCCGTAACAAATTCTAAGTGTCAGGTCGGTGGTCTTCTTTCATGAGATGACTGTCGAACTTTAGGAGTTTCAGACTCTATCTATTCTTGTTCTTCATGCTCTAGTGCAGCTTCAAAAAAGTATGATTCTAAGTATTTTCTATCTAAACTGTTATAGTCTCCTTTAAAATGCTATTATTTTCTTCCATTTGCATTTTATCTTCTACAACTATGACATCTTTGCTAATGACTAATTTGTGGGTAGTGGGATCCCATAAGTGATACCTCTTCACTCCATCAGCATATCCCAAGAATATATATTTTTTGGATTTTGAATCCAGCTTGCTAATTTCTTGAGTATTGTACATCATGTACACAAGACTTCCAAATATATGCAATCGAGAATAATCAGTTGACTTCCTAGTCCATATCTCCATCGATATCTTCAACTCAATTGCAGTTGATGGAGATCAATTTATCACATAATAAGCGGTTTTGACTACTTTTGTCCAGAATGGCTTTTTAAGACCCGTAGCTTTCAACATTGCTCTTGTTCTTTTTAATAAAGCTTTATTCATCCACTATGCCGCTCTATTTTGTTGTGGAGTGTATGCTGTTGTGAACTGCCTTTTGATACCTTCATGTTGACAGATGTTTATCAAATTCATCACTAGTAGTCTGGTATATTCTTCTCCATTATCAGTCCTCCAACACTTGATCTTCTTTTCAAATTTAAGTTCTACCCACGCTTTGAAGGTTTTAAAGACTGCAAGCACATCTGCCTTTCTTTTAATTGGATACACCCAACATCTCTTGGAGAAGTCATCTATAAATGATACAAAGTATCTTTCTCCTCCCAAGGATACAACCGGTGCTTGCCAAACATCAGAGTGAATCAGGTCTAAAATGCATTTGCTCTTAGTTGTTGATGTGCCAAACTTTAACCTGTGTTGTTTACTTGTAACACGATGCGCACAAAAGGGTAAAGAAACCTTTATAAGCCCAGGAAGTAACTTCTGATCAGAGAGATTTTCAAGCTTTTCTCTAACATATGACCTGGTTTTTTATGCCACATCATCGTCTTCTCTTCTACAGGATTGGCTGATGCAATTGACGTCTTTGCCTCACAATGTGTTTCACCCATTAGCACAAACAAGTTTGCAACTATCTTTCTTGCCTTCAAAACCACGAGCGCTCCTTTGACAATTTTCATGATTCCATTGTCTATTCGAATCTTACAGCCAAGACTATTAAATTGTTCCATAGATAAAAGATTCTTCTTGAAGCCTTTTACATGTCGTACTTTTGAAATAATACGAATTGAGCCATCATACATCTTCAATTTGATGGTGCCAATGCCAGCAATTTCTAAAGCATAATCATTACCCATAAACATTAAGCCTTTAGAGATGGGTTCATATGTCACGTTGCTCCTGAATCCATTAACCAAACCTCAACGAGCTTTTTTCTACCCTTTTTAAACCAACAATCGCTTTTGAAGTGTCATTTATACTACAGTTGTAGCATTTCACAATCTTCTTACTTCTTGATTTGGACCTCCCTTGCATTTGACTCCCACTAGAGCCACACTATATTGATCTTCGTCTTGACATCAACAACGCCTCTACTTGGTTTGAACTATTTTTGTCTTTTTTTCCGTCTATTTTCTTCTTCTAAGATAACGGCTACAACATCATCAAATGCTAAATAGTCTAAGAGGATATTATTGGTCAAATTGATAATGAGTTGATCATACGAATCAGGAATACTTTGAAGTAGATGCTCTACACGTTCATTTTCCTCTATTTGTTTACCCAACGTAGTGAATTGTGAAAATATAGTTCTTATTGTGTTGATGTGGTCAATTACCGACGTGGTTTCTGCCATTTGAAGGGTATAAAGTCTTCGATTCAAAAAAATCTTATTGTGCAAAGACTTGGACTCATACAACTTTGTCAGAGTATCCCATATCTCCTTATCCGTTTTCTTATCCGCCACACTTGATAATAATTCATCAGCTAATGCTAAATGTATGTTAGCAATATCATTGCCATTCATCTCATTTCATTTTACATTATCAATGATCTCCGCTAGCCTATCTCCAATTACTGCCAAGCAATTGTCTTTCTTTAAAACTGCCTTAATTCTTATTTTCTATAGTGAGAAATTTCTCCTCTTGAACCTCATAATCTCGTACCTTGCTGTCATTTTATTCACCGTGATCTATTCAGCTATCACCGTTTCACTAACCTGTAGTAAATACGGAAATAGTATCATGTGAATAATACTTCACTAAGTAAGTTCCTAGAAAAGATTGGAGGGGTCACAAACGGTCCCTTTAAAACTCAATCTCCTTAGACAGAACTTCATAGGCTGTAATGTTTTGAATTAAAAGAGTTAGGAAAAGGCAATAAAGCCCTTGAAGGCTTATATGTAGGAATAAATGAATGAAGGGTATTGTAGTAATTCAACAAACTTGATAAATATAAATAGAAAGAAGAAAAACAAAAGAAGAGATCTTAATATTTGAGAGAGAAGGGAGAAAGAAGAAGAAGAAGAAGAGGAGAAAAGAGAGAAATTAGAAGGGAAATAAAAAGGAGTTGAAGAAATAAATTTAAAGGTAAGATTTAGGTTGTTAAATGTATAAATGTATGTTAATTGAACTTTAATTTCAGTTTTGATGAATGTTAGGGTTTTGAAAATTTGTTTTTTGAGTTTGATTGATGAGTTAATTTGAATGTTATAGGGTTAATTGTTGTAGGTATTTGATTATTTGGTTGATTTTGAGAGATTGAATTGAAAGATGATGATTTTGAGTTATGATTTTGTTTGAATGGTGAATTTGTGTTAGAAATAAGGAAAGAACAGTGGGTTTTCTGTTGAAATTCTGGGTTGGAGGTTGAAGATGACAAAAATTCAATTTGATCCCTCAATTTGTGGAAATTACAGTTTAGTCCCCAAACTTTGGAGAATTTACATATTGGTCCTTGGAGCCTATTCCAAGATTCTGAACAGAATAAAGGATGAATTATGGGCAGAATTCTTGTATAGTTATGAAATTTTAACACTTTCAATTTAGTCCTCCAATTTGACAAAAATTACAATTTGACCCTAAAAATTTGGTAAAATTCCAGAATAGTCCCTGGAGTATAATGAGATATTCTGGAAAGAATTGAGGATTAATTGTGGTCATAATTTCAGTATAGTAATGAATTTATGACAATTTTAGTTTGGTCCTTCACTTTGACAAAAGTTACAATTTGACCCTTAAAAATAGGATAAATTATAGATTGGTTTCTAGCTGTAATATTAAATTTTACAGATTGCTTTGATGAATAATTGAGGGTTATTTAGTGAATTATTACTAATTTTATTATTTGTTTTATTATGGATTAGATTTCGGGAAAACCGTTAAATGTAGGGTTTTTAAGAAAAATAACTAGTTAGTTCAAAAACATATAGGGTTATGGAATATACCCTTAGATAAGTGTATTAAATAGGTTATATATTCTTTTGAGTCATTCTTGAATATGTCTCCTTTATATTCAGATAATCCTGATATTCTACCGGCGGGACGTCAATAGGATTTTCTTCGGTGTCTGCTTTTGAATTCTGTTTGCTTTCGAGTCAGGCGAGTGGATAATTTTTCATATGCATGAGAAATATTATAAATATTTGATTTTTTAATATGAATTGGATCATGCTTCTTGATAATATATATGTTGATTATTATCCTTCTTTTGATAAAGCATGATCAATTATTGAATCTGAATTATTGATATGAACCAGTATATATATTCCGAATTGACTTCTGAATTGATAGCTCCTCATTTGATTGATGTCATGAGTTGAGCCTTGAGATATGAATATGTCTGTTTGATTATGAACCTGTGGTATGTCAGTCAGAATATCCATGCTAACAGGGTAGTGTTAGTCTTTGTGCACATCGTATCTGAACCCTGGTTGGTCGGGGGAGTCACCAACCTGTGTGGACTAATCATCCCATAGTACGGAGCCTCATGCTCACTGCATTTTGATTTTCTGACGAGTTTTACCATATGATCTTCTTGTTATGGCTAATTTGAGAAACATTTCTAATAGAACCTAAAGCCATACTTGTATATATATTTCTCATTGTTGTATTACCTCGTGTGTGTATATTGAACGTTATCTACTCACTGAGTTGTTGAACTCACTATCTCATTATTTATCTTTTCAAGCTTCTAGCTTGATAGCAGGTCACTTTGTTGAACCTTCCGAACCTGCTCTTTTTTTTGTTGTAATTTGTACCTTTCTTTTATGTCTAGTTAGTGCTCTAAAACTATGAAATTATATTAACTCTTGTATTAAGACAATGAAATTTTATTATGAAATTAGTTTGTTGTTAATGCTGCGTTAAACTCTGATTGAGTTAGGAGAAGTTTATGTGTAAGTTTGGGTTCGCATAGGTATGGAACCTTGGAGGGAAACCTTGCCTATGTGCCAGTCATCGATCCGAGAATCGGGTCGTGACATAGGCTGTATTTATTCACCGCACTGACTTTTTTTATACGCCAACAATAACGTATATGAACAGTACCATATGGATGAATAGTGTTGTATAGGTGAACGGTGTTGTAGACGTGAATAGTAACCGTATACACGAATAACTTTTGTGTGTTAACAACATCAACCCGAAGGCTCTAATACCATTGTTAGGATACTGGCATACAAAGCCGACAAGCTAAAAGGCAAGGGACATGATAAAATGAGAAATGAAACATGCAAGAATTTACGTGGTTCACCTAAATTCAGCTACATCCACGGGCAAGTATAGAAGGATTTTACTGAGTAATGTGACTCTACTAATAGGAGAACAATTGAGAATCTCTCTATTAATAGGATAAAATATCTCATCTACTCTCTTACTAATTCCTCACAACTTTGTGGGATCACTTTCCTTCTTACTCTTCTCTTCTTTCTTTTTTGTGGTGCATCTTAAGGCTTTGATGCACTGCCTATTTATAGACAAGCATCTATGCCTTTGTCTTGCAAAAGACACGAGGCATTAATTGGTGCTGCAAGTAGCACCAAATTGGTGCCTAACATTGTTGACTTAGGCAACACCAATTAATGCCCAGCTGACTTTACACTATTTTAAACTTTGAAGAGGTCGTGGCTCTCGCCTGCCCCCTAGTTCCGCCATTGTTCGGACATAAGCAAATAAAAAATTCAAATTTAAAATCTTTTGAGAGAAAGATAATACTAATACTAATTCCTTTCGTCGGAGAATATGATTTTGAGATATTATAGATATGTAGAACCTATTGAAGAGACATACAAATTAACTGAGGATCCTTATTCAGAAACAATGAGAAATCAAATATTTTTCTGACTTGTTTTCCTGTTCTCCTAACTCTTTATATACATAGATAGTTAAATATTGATAATTCTGACACACACATCTAACAATCTAGTGTAAATTTTAGAGTAAAATCCACCAAATAAACTTCAAAAGATAAGTTGCAAATAAGATGCTATAAAAATAAATTAGTAGTTATTAAATTGGGAATAGATTACTCAATACAAGATTTAAAATTTTTTAATGATAGCTAAATTCAATTATCAAATTCAATCTAAGAAATATGACTACCATTCACTACTAAAAAATTAACAGATACAAACAAAAACCACGATGAATGTTTTTCGTTGGTATATGAATTTTTTTGACCAAATATGCCTTTATAGTATCCATCAGAAAATACCGACGAAAATATATGTTGAAATATCCACTCGTTATATACCGAGGTAGTTACAATAGAAAAATAATGAATGAAAAAAAAAGATAAAAAGTATTATGACGTGTCATTTTTATAGACATAATTACCATTTAAATCAACTTGTTAAATTCATTGGTAAATTCATTTGTAATATTTAATTTATGATAATCTAGCAACAAAAACTATTTTACATTGATGGAAAGTAAAATAGAAAGGATATCACCGGCAAATTAAGTTTGTCGATATATTTCAGAGAGCATTAAAACATTTCATCTCTCAATTGCACTGTTTATTATGTTCAATACATAAGATATCATTGACAGATTAAGTCTGTTAGTATATTTCAGAGAGCATTACAACTGTTCCCTTTTCTCAGTCTTTGTTTATTGTGTTCAATACAGAGGGTTTCACTGATGAATTAAGTCTGTCAGTATATTTCAGAGAGCATTAGAATTGTTCCCTTCTCTTAATCATTGTTCGTTGTGTTCAATATAAAGGGTATTACCAACATATGAAGTCCGTCAATATATTATAAAGAGAATTGAAATTGTTCCCTTCTCCTAGGTCATTGTTTATCGTGTTCAATACAGAGGGTATGGTATCACCAATGGAAAGTCTGGTAATATTTGGCTGGTTTCTGAAAATTTTAATCAAATTGAAAATTTCAATTAGACTTTACATACGAGATTACCAATATTAAAATTTAATTTTCCAACAGGAAAGTGGTTGGTAATTATTTGGGTATGCATATGAGATTACCAACAGATTGTAGTTGTCGGTATATTCCAGAGAGCATTGGAACTGCTTACTTCTCCATGATATTGTACATTGTGTTCAATTCATATGGTCTCATCTATGGATTAAGACCGTTGATATATTCCAAAGAGCAATGAAAATGTTCACTTTTCGATGTCACTTTTAATTATTGTTCATTACATACATACTCTCCAATGAAATGAAATATCATCAGTGATATTTGGGTGGCTGTTGAATTTTTTTGATAAAATTAAAAATTTTAATTAGATATTACAAATGGAAACTCATACTGAAATATTAAAAATATTAATATTTAATGTTTTATCAATAAACTATCAATAAAACTGTTGGTAAAAAACCCCAAATTAAATATCAAAAACCCTAAAATCACCAAAGACGCGCTTCTCTCTTCCTTTGCATTTCTCTCTCTTTCTTTCTCTTCTATCACTTCTTCTGAATCCTTTTCTCCTCCACCCGTGCCAGGTATGCCCTTCTCTTCTCTTCTTATTTTCTCTTCTCATTTTTCTTTTCTTATTTTTTATTAGTCAACGTCTCTCTCCTATTTTAATGTTACTTAATTTTTTCTCTCCTGAGCTGAAATTCACAACAAAAGTAAGGTAAGAATTTTTCTATTATTTTTTTGACATTTGTTTTGCATTATTTATTTTGTAATTTTTTTGTTCTTAATAATTGTATGAAATGAATGTAATTGTTGAAATTTTTTTCATATGAGAACATTTTGTTGATTTTTTTTAATTATTATTACTTTGATTTTTTGTAAATTAAGATTCAATTGGTTTTAAATCGCTAAAACCGTTAAATTTTACAGTCGACGTTATCTTCACACAAGGAAGTTTCGAAAATGGATCAACGAATTATGCATCATGGAGATAAGTGTTGGAAAGACAGCAAAGTTAGTGTTGAATTGCTACAAAAACTTTATCCCTTTAGAGTATTAATTTTTACTTTTCTGAGGAACTTGGCCCCGCAAGTCTTCGGTCCAGGATCTGCTGCTGCTTGTTGCCTCCTTCGAAAGTTCTCCTCTTGCATATATATGGCTTTACCCTTTTTTGCCACCCATTAATCTGTCCCTTAAACGCATTTTTTCACTTCAACACGCTTCAGATTTCGGACATCAGCTAAAACTAATGTATGGTGTGAGCTTATGTTA
>Ga0325403_1003034_pt1 | contig 15150 bp, 7 predicted proteins | sample PopdelMetagenome_19_FD_205665 | JGI IMG/M metagenome (GOLD analysis project Ga0325403, IMG submission 205665) | Populus deltoides microbial communities from Bellville, Georgia, United States - Xylem-PdKOR-R4 | ecosystem: Host-associated > Plants > Phyllosphere > Stem > Wood/Secondary xylem...
TATAAGACTTTACATATTAATTTGTATGTTTGTAATGCCTTTTTGACTCCGTCTAGGAAAAACATTGATATGCTCGTATCTTTTGAAATGACATTTAATTTTGTTCATGTTTGTAATCATGTTTTCAAATTTTTAACCTATCAGTTTGTTTTCAAAACATTTTGAATTGGTGTTTGCTTTAAATTTTTTTTAAAAATGTTTTGTTGATTTTCATGGATACAAGTTTGCTTGGAATGTGTTTAACCATGCTTAACTTTAAAAATATCATTTCTAAATCTTTGTTCTCAAATCACGTGATTGTGAGTTTAATAGTTCCAAATCCATTATAGTATAAAAAAACATGACTTTTAATTTTTTTTTATTCATGATGGTCATCAATTCTCAATAGTACCATATATTCTTGTTTCAATTTTTAAATTATATATATATATTTTTTAATTTGTGCTTCTATGTGGTTATAAGGGTTAAATCCTATTTATAAAAACTTAAGCTGGTTTTTATACCAAAAGCAACTTTTCATTGCCTACTTGAATTTCTATTTGTTATGAATTCACTTTTTTCTAGTTAGAATTTCATGACTTTTATTGTATTTTCACTATGCATATATATGTATTTTCTCACACTTTCCACATGTATATTTTATATGAAAATTTATTTGGCATGCACCCTTGCATGGCACATATTTTTGGTTTTTAACTAGGAATAAAGTACAAATGCACAAGAAGAAAATGATATGTCTCTTGGCTTTTAATGTGTCCGTGAGAGAGAGAAACTTGTACTCCAAGTTGCACTTAAACACAATAAAAAAGGAAGCTAAAGAACAAAAATCCATTGTCAAAACGACATAAAAGAGAAATATGCTATAAGGTAGAAGAATGGTTGTCTCTCATTGCCAAAACAACATTGTTTTTGGCTTTCTTCCTCATTTTTTTTTATATGAAACTCAAAATTTTATTAAACTTTTTCCCGTTTCTATTTTTTTTTCAAATCAATCTTTGTAATTTTAGTTCCTTTGTATTTAGTTAGTTTGGATTGTTTTTTCAAATTTCTTTCAATTAAGCCCTTGATGATATTCAAAACAATCCTTTAATGTTAGTACCTTTTACTCTTCAGTCTTTGGATTTCTAATTGGTTTATTTTTGGTTAAATTGACCTAAAATCTCATTTGTTATCTTCAATTAAGCCCTTAATTAAATTAATAAATTCTTAAATTCTAGCATAACGTGAATCTCGTGGATATAAAGATCCAAAAACCTATAATCAAATTGACTCTTTCTTATAAAGCTATATTTAAGTTTATAATTGAACTTGACATAATGATAACATGTACCGAGACACCAATACTATAAGTTACCAACCCCCACCTATTACTTATAATTGAGAAGCAAATGAGAATTATAGAAGATGCCACGAAACTTGATTAATTTTTTAATAAGTTAGAGTACTTCTATGAAGAACTAAAAAGTATGAGCAAAACCTCATATACATAATAATAATTACTAAAATCAAAGTTTGTATAACAAAATAAATACAAGTTAAATAAAAATATTTATACTAGGTAAATCTTCCAAAATAATTTTGGAAAAATAATAAAAAAATTCTAAACAAAATAGAAAAAAAAAAGAATCTTAAATCAACTAGGAAACTAATAAAATTCTTGTATACTAGCTTCTAGACCTTCTCCCAAAGCCTTTCTGATGTCTGATTGCCTTGCAATCTTAAACTAATATAAAAAATACCTCTGGAAACTTCTGAGAATTTTAGCTTGATTCAATTGTCGAATTGAAAATTATGCTTATTAGCATAAAACTATATATTAGAAAAAATAAGTCAAATCCATCTGTAAGTGGAAAAATAAGTTGAATCCACAAGTCTTGTATGGAATAAGGTTCATATATCTTGAATTAACCTATTAAATGCCTCTTTACCCTTCTTAGTTGTTGACCTTTCAATGAGCCCTATTGACACATGTAATGGATCCTTTCGTATAGTTTGAATTTACCATCCCCTCTCTTTTTAAAAGGATTCGATCTTGAATCACTGAATCCTCATATTGTTTGGATTTTGACTCATTTTTTGGAAGATATATCAACTTCATTTTACAATTTTTACCCTAGTTCTTATGTCTTGAATTTCAGTTTGTTCTCAAGTATTGCTTAGTGTTGCGTTTACTTTGGTGTGTGTGTGTGTGTGTGTAACTTTATTCTAGATGACAACAACGATGAAATAACATAAAAATAAAAAAAATAAAGAGATATAAACTGATTTTAAAGCCTTACTGTAATACCTACTGATATGAACTCCATGAATATAAAGATCCAGAAACTCACAGTCAAATCAACTCTTCCCAAGAAAGCTAAATTTAGGCTTGTGATTGAACTTGACGCAATGATAACCTGTCTTGAGGAACCAAGACTTTAAGTAATCAACCCCCACATAACACCTATAATCAAACATTAAAAAAAGTATAGAAGATGCTATAAAGCTTGGTTAATACTTCAAAGAATGTCAGACGATCACAAATATGTCCGTAGGTATTATTTTTTAATGCTCAAGTAAGAGACTGGTGATGTTGTCGAGATTTTATTCTCTAGAAACAATGGTGACTCAACATAGTCACACTTGCTTCCTCTACTTAAATATGGTTCTCTACCACTTGTTTAGCATTGATAAGTGTTTTTTCATGGAGGGTATACAAGTTTTCCCATAAATAGTAGTTATAAACTCTACTAATTAAGGCTTTAGTGATAATGGGTTCGGGTAGATTCTTCATGCTTAGCATTTCCTTATTGAATATTTAGATATATGCCTTAGTATTTTCATCCACTCATATAGGTGTTGAAATGAGAAATGAGTTTGACACAAAGATCATGAAGACTTAGGATAAAGCCATAATCAAAGTTGTAATGGACCTTAGCAGATTTCTAAAAAGTTGTAGGGAAAATCTTGTATAAAGTGTACCCCTTATTATCACTAGCTCGAGGATATTTTAGTAGGTGAGTAAGAAGCTTAGGGGATGTAAGATAATAATGAATAGATTCTTTAGTGCTTTTCTAGGATACTTTAGTAGAAAACTAATGACTTTATGAAGACTTTGCTTTTTGGAATCGAAGGTGTCCCTATCTAGTGACACTTGTCTCTTCTACTAGAGTATGGTTCTCTAGTACCTATTTTATATTGAGGAAGTCCTATCAGAGAAAGTATATAAGCATTCATATAATGAGTAGTTATACACTCCACTAATTAGGGTTTTAATGGTAAAAGGTTCGAGTATATTTTTCTTTTTTAGCATCTCCTAATTGAATATTTAGAGATAAGATTTGGGGTTTTTATCTTCTCATTAGGTGATGGAAAAAAGCTTAGTTGTTTTTTTTTTAGCTAAAATATTAGTGCTGAAATGAAAAATAAGCTTAATATAGAGATCATAAAGGCCAAGGATGAAGACAAGTTTAAAGGTGTGATACCACACCCTAGCAGATCCATGAAAAGTTGTTGAGAAATCTTGTGCATAGCATCACTCTTTTATATTATAAGATTTATGATGTTTCTAACATTTTATATATGTTATATGGGATTTATAAGGTTGTTGTAGTTCTCTAAATTGACCTTCAAGGAGACATAATCTTTTAAGAGATGAGTGTGTAACACTCTGATAAATTAGAGAGTCTTCCACCTAGTAGGAATGATGTTCTTTCTTATAAGGTTGTATAACCATTGATCTCGTCTCGTGTTTGGGTCTTTTTTGTTAGGGAACATGCGAGCGAGAGTTAGATTGGGATTGATGGAGATAGCCACACATGTAGCTAGGATTTATGGAGGAGTACTTTTCAGAGTGAGAGAGACTTTTTTGTAAAGTGGGAGCATCATGCATACTTTGTATGTTATTTTGTCTTGTTCCTTCATGAAATTAAAGTTCTTTCTATGACTCTAATGCACGTAGTGGAGCATGTTGTATTTTTTATTAACAAAATGAGAGTTGTTCTTGTATGACTAGTGCAATATTATTGACCATTTATATTTGATGAGAAAGTTATTGGAGAGCTAGAGTTTTTACGATAGAGAGATCAGTTACTCTTCTATATTTTAGAGTTTCGTTAGCCATGGAAAAGTATGATGAGTCAAAGAGAATAAACTAGCTTTTGTTAAGTTTTTCATAAACGGCGCCATTAATGAAGTTAAGAAAAATCTTCACACAAAATATAGGCTTTTCATGACCGTTTGTAAGGTTGGGGAGTGATGGATTAAATGCAAACCTTTGTTTAGCCTAGCATATGTTGTTTTTGGAAAACTAGTTCCCTTTAAAAACATAGGACATTTTGATGCTTAAGTCAGTAAATATAGGATGATAAAATAATATATAAGAAGAGAAAAATAAAATAACGTTGTAGGGAATGCATATCTAGGTGTACTGGCTAGAAATTGTATAGCCTGGCCTGACTTTGAATCAATGATCTAGATCTTATGTGATTAAAACTTACGTGTAATGCACCCTTACATAACACTACCTGAAAATCGATAAATATAAAGGGAATATTTTTGTTGGTAAGTTACCGACGAATGTTACCAACGAAAATATTCCCTCGGTATTTACCGAGGGGATTACAGTGGAAAAAATAATTAAAATAAAGCAAAAAAAACGATCATGTGCCATTTTTTACCAACGGAATTACCGACAGAATAAATTCTGTCGGTAAAATCCGTTGGTAAATCCATTGGTATATTGTGAACATTATTCATCATGTCAATTACAAAGGGAATCACCAACGGAAAATTCCGTCGGTATTTTTCAGAGAGATCTGAAATTGTTCACTTTCTAATTGCACTGTTAATTATTGTTCTTTACAGATAAAATCATCACAGATTTGAAAAGTCGTCGGTGTTATTTAGCGTTTTTCTGAAAAATTTTGACTAAAATAAAATTTTAAATTAAATATTATAGACGGAAGCAACGACGGATTGAAAAGTCGTTGGAAATATTTGACGGTTTCTGAAATTTTTTTATTAAATTAAAAATTTAAATTAAATATTACATACGAAATATATCACCAATGAAATGATTAAAAATATTAATATTTAATAATCCCTAATTTCACAACAGATGGGGCTCCTTTCTTCTTCTTCTTCCCCATATGTAAAAAACATCAACATCCATTTCTTTCTCTTCTCTTCTCTCCTCAACTCCTTCTCTTCTCCTCCATGCTCAGGTATGTATTCTTCTCCTTTCTGTTTTCTTATTAGTTTTTTTTTTAATTAGTATACTTTATGATTTTTTTTCTCTTATTAACTTCATTTGCAACCATATATCACCAATAAAATGATTAAAAATATTAATATTTAATAATCCCTAATTTCATAACAGATGGGGCTCCTTTCTTCTTCTTCTTCTTCTTCTTCCCATATGTAAAAAACATCAACATCCATTTCTTTCTATTCTCTTCTCTCCTCAACTCCTTCTCCTCTCCTCCATGCTCAGGTATGTATTCTTCTCCTTTCTGTTTTCTTATTAGTTTTTTTTAATTAATATACTTTACGATTTTTTTCTTAATTTGCAACCATATTAAAGTAAGATTTTTTTCCTTTTTTTCATGTTTTTTTTCACTATATTTGTTTTTTTATTTTATTTTTAATTGTTTTTGTTCTTAATAATTGTATGAATATTGTTGTAGGATTTTTTTTCATATGATTTTTTTCTTTTTTCTGAGCGTTTTGAGTATTATAGATTGTTGATTTATATTAATTTAATTATTTTATAGTTTTGTAAAATGGATTTTTTTAATATTTTTAAATAATTACCAACGGAATTACATACGGAATTTTTTTGAGGGAAATACCGTTGGAATGAAGCAAATAATTTTTTTACGCGTCTTTTCCGTCAGTAAATCCATTAATAATAATATTTTTTTATTACCAACGGAATTACCAAATATTTTTGCTTCAGCATGCCGTGTAGAACAATGTGTTTGGATTGGCCAGTATCCTCGTTTGTTTTTGCTTTAAATCAGTGGCAAAGCATCCTTTCTTATCATCTGCTGCTTCCAATGGAGATTATTCATAAAATTGAAGCCACTTTTCTATGCGTTCAGCCTCTTCTTTGCTGGATGGTAAGATTAAGCGTCAAGGAAATCAAATATGGAATAAGATTTGGATGTGGCAGGGTCCCTAGACGAGCTATGGAAGCTTTTAATGAGTGGGAAGCATGCAGCTAGCTCGTCAATTATCCCATAAAATTTCATCCCTGATTTATTTGATATAAGAATATTAATCTTCACAGGTGATCATCCATGTATAGCTGCTGCCTCGCCCAAATTATAAATTCCAAGACAGGTTACAGGCAGTACTGTTCCTTTCGCGTGGACTCCGAGCTAGACCAGCATCGGTGCTAGCTACTACTATTTTTAAAACATGTATTTAATTTGTTGAAGGTTTTTTCATGGAAGATTTACAGCTGTAGATAACGTGATAAATACCAAATTAAATCGTTAGGAAATTCATTTAGTTTAAAAGATAAATAAAATCCCCTAATCAGATAATTATTATATTAATTAGCAGTTTCTTCAAATTTCAAGTAAGATGTACCAAAAAAATATTCGAAATAGGATCCTATTCGCAATAGAATTGTATTTCAAAACGCTACCTTTTGTCTTCCGTTGTTCAACTTGTCTTCTCCCGTAATTTCTATAAATTATCCTCAACAGTTTCTTGTCTTCCCTCAAGTTTTACTTGACAAATTCTTGCATCTCTTGTGTCTAAGATCTTTTGCTCTATATTTTGCGTAATAGATGGAGAATAATTTTTCACTTCTAAGAGAACAAAAAATCATATCAGATGATGAAGAGTTGCTTTCGCTCTCGCTCTCTACTGGATCTAGGTCACAGCCATTATCGCAATCATCATCGCAGCTAATGTTAGGTCAACCACCAACGCTTCCATCGCAGTTGTTTCCACCAGTGAAACCGCCTCCACCACCGCCACACATTCTCCATATGCAGCCCCCTGCTAACCCATCTCATCAAGAAGCTGTCATTGGGCAACTGCATTCTCACATCCGCAAGTCTCCCTCTAAGATTTTAAGGGAAGGAAAAAGTCACACCATACCGGCACCGTATCCATGGGCTACTACTAGACGTGCCGCAGTACATAGCCTTGAATATCTGCTAGCCAACGGACTAACCATTATTTCCGGTCAAATGCAGTGCAAAAAATGCGACCGACAGTATGAAATTGAATATGATTTGCAGCAAAAATTCATGGAAGTCGCATCTTTTATTTCTGCAAACAAGGACACCATGCATGATCGAGCGCCATCAGTTTGGCTGAACCCAACCCTTCCTGATTGCAGTTTCTGTAATAAAAGAAACTGCTTGAAGCCAATTATCTCCAAGAAGAGGTCCATTAATTGGTTATTTTTGCTGTTGGGGCAAATGCTTGGGTGCTGCCAACTAAAGGCGTTGAAATATTTTTGCAAACACACCATGAATCATAGAACAGGTGCTAAAGATCGAGTTCTTTATCTTACTTACATTGATCTTTGTAACCAATTAGATAGATCGTTTGATATTAAGTTTTCTACGTAGGGAATTACCATTGGACCTTCTCCACAACCACTGGATGGAGAAGCCTTGTTAGTTTTTTCTTTAGATTTGCGTTTTAGCTTTATTTAATGAATCCTTGCTTGCAACATTGTTATAGCTACTAAGATGGCTAGCAATTTTCTTTCTATCTATACAGTTCGATGATGCGAAAGCGACTAGCTTCTTGTTTGTTTACGAGTTGCATTAATTAGCACCTTAATTTCATAAATCGAAAATTCTAGGTCATTGTTGAAGGAAGGGAAGGGATAATTTCACTCTATTTAGTACTATTACATAACGAGGTGAACAAGTTTTTTTCTTTTTTCCTTAAAATTTGTTTTTTTTTTAATTTTTTTTATATATTGTATATCACATTATGAATATTATCATCCTCATTTCGCCACATCAACAACCATCACACCACTAGTATCATCCTCCACTGCAATAAAAACAACCATTAATTATTTATCATTATACAAAAATTACCCATCAATTTCATCGTTTCTTCTTTATCATCAAATCCTTTAATATTATCATCATTATCATTAAATCCACCTCTTTCAGTACCAACCATTATCTCTATAACCTCTCAAATATATAAGGAAATTTTGTTTTTTCATTAATTCATTATACACACTTTTTACTGTAAGAGCGTTGCATAATACTAATTGAATATTTTGTCGATACTTAAACATTTATTATGTTAAAAAAAAATTATTGATAGAATCACAAATGGTAACTGGTCATCGAAAAACATATTATCGGTAATTTATATTTTGTTAGTCATTTTATCAGTAATATAATCATTGATGGATTTACAGATGAAAAAAGCATACCAAACAAAAAAAACTTTCAGCATCATTCCTTCGATAATTTCATCAGCAATTATGACATATTACCTACAAAATAAATTGTTGGTAACTTCATTGGTGATCAAATGCATATGACCAATGAAATTAAACCATAAGAGATTTACATCTAAAAGTGGCAAGTCTTGTAATTTTTTTGAGCTCCATGAAACTTTCTAATGGACTTATTCCGCCACTAAATCCATATGTAATTATTAGTGGCAAAGTCATGTAATTGTTTCTAGCTCTCTAGAACTTTTCGAGAGACTTAGTTTGTCGATCATTCTGTCTGTGATTCAAATTTCATTGATAATTCTGTCAGTATTGTATTTAATATTTTTTAAAAATAAAATAAACAAAACAAGGAAAAAAATTAAAAAAGAACAAAACCAAAATTTTATTATTAATTTAAAAATATTATTGAATATAATTTATCTAGTGGACAAAAGCTGAAGGAGAAGGAGGAGGTAAAGGCGAGCCTTTGTCAAGATTAGATGGGCGACGAGGTAGACCATATATACCAATGACGGTTGACAACAACTGCTTAAGAACATTTACTTTATCCCTTAAGTCATCATCTCGGATCTAAGTTGGGTCATCTCAACACTAAGTCAAGTCGTTTGAGCGTCAACTTGTCCTCGTATAATCATCTAGACAATCGAATATTTTTGCCTTGAACTCGATTACGAGGAACCAATGATCGCTACACTACATCCTATTAGCATATCCTTAGCTGTAGTGTTAAAGATACTGTAAATTCAATTTCTATCAAGTCCATAAAACGATCCAGCCTCCAACTATACATCAAGACCGAGTTCCAGATAGGTGGAAAGATCATCCCCGTATCTCTTCTATAATTGGGTGTTATATGTTTCCTGAAAAAAAAACAAGTCAACAAATTAAAAAAAAAACAATAATAACTTAAGAAAAAAATTGTTGAAATCTAAATTACCATGAACTTTTGAGCTTGGCTATCCACAAGCTACTGCACAATTTTCCAACAGTCCTTAATTTGCATGTGAATTTCAACAAAAAGCTTAATCGGTCTTAGATCGCGTCCAAAAAGCGTAGCTTGTAAAAGGAAGCTACTATTATTTAAAATTTTTCATATAATACAACATTTTAAAAAATGTAATAAAACAGAGTCTTATCATCCATTTTGCATAAGAAATGGATTCACTAGTGTGCATGATAATTGAACCATGAATCTCTTTATTCCGGTTCTCCACATCAAACTGTGACCGCTGCTAGAAATGCTCAGACATCACATGTTAGAATAAGCATCCCAGATAGTCTTTGAGATGTGTGGATGTCTAAAATACCTCCACATGGCCACGTCTTTCCATTCTGGATGACCTTTTTTTTTGTATATTTCTTTGATTTTTTTATGCCTCGTACCATAAATCAAGCAACCTGGTACAGAAATAAATTATCAGTTATGATAATAAAAAATAAAATTTGAACATTAAAAGACAATCACATTTTTAATATAATCTTACCTAATAACACTGTGATTTTCCCACATCCTCTTCCCAGTAAAAGTTTTCCTTGCATGTCAATTTTATAAAATAATTAGTTTATTATGATTAATAGATTGATGGAATTAAATAAAAAAATTATGTATATACTAACTTTGAACTTTCTGAACCAAGCATTAATCATAAGCTTCCATTTAGGATTTTCAGAAACCGAACTTCACTGAAACAAAGACACTTTCATCTACACTTTTATCGTAGATGTTATTGTGCAAGTACCCTCCATATTTTTAAACTTGAAATTAATTATTCAAAAACTATCCATTGTTATTTATTTTTTAATGGTAAATGAAAGGAAAACAAACTTATATGATGTGGTCGGGCTTCCACTGAGTAAAAAAACTTCCTGGTGTATATACATCCTACTCAGAAGGGACACCCTCTCTATAAGGCAGTCTTGCACTCGAAAAGCATGTGTTAAGAGAGGGTTCCTAGTCATGGTTTGCTCCTAACGACTCATGATCATTAGACATATTGCTAGAAAAACCGGTAGCGCTCCTATTTGTATTACTCACTAATGACCTTCTCTTCGTCATCTAAACAAATTAAAGCATGAAAAAAGTAATAACATTATCATTATATCCTATTTTAAAAAAAAATACAGCACCTGCCCTGTATACGAGACTACCTAAAATTTTATTACCTGCAAATACGTATCAATAAATAAATTCACAAACCAATTGATTTTATTTATGACTAATATTTTAAAAAGAAAACCACAAAATTTTATTGTCGCTCTCAATTTTCTCATTTTATGCTCTATATGCATCCCAACAAACTAAGTGACCCGCATTTTGAAACTAACCACATTTTTTTCAAACCATGTTATCTAACATAAAACTAATCAATATTCACCCATTTTTACTTTTTCAAACATATTCATACACAAACCTTTGATTGCCTAAATTTAAAAGTAACTCAAAACAAATACAATGTCATGGAAGGATAACTCTCAAATTATCCTTTACTCAATGGCACGAAATTAAAGAACTTAAAGAAACAACACCAATAGTTGATATAATAGTTGAACACTTGTTTGAATTAAGGATCTAGATTTAGAAATCAAGCCATCATTTATTATGAATTGTTACAAAAACAACAAAAAGAAACTTAGATTCATTTCCCCGACCTAAAAAGTCTTAACTTGTTTTTAAACTGTAATAGCTAAAAAAAGAAAGAGGAAAACAAATACTCCAAAGCTATTATTGTAATTCATAGGCCAAACATTTGTTAGGCCTAAACTTTGGTTATCCTAAAGACAAGAAGGAGTCTTAAAATAGTTGTGGACTTGTGGTTGACTAGAAAGTTACCATTTTTAACCCAACAAATTTATCTTAAACCAGCAAACTAAACACAATAAGAAAGTAACAATCTATAAAAACAAGAGGAACATACTGAAACAAAAGGACTCTATGATATTGCATTTCAATCACCTCTTTTAACTTTTATAATAATCAACTTCAAATTCATTAGAAGTTGATCCCTTAACATAAAATCCATTATTATAGGTCTTTCTACCCTAACCATACTCTTTAGTATGAAAGATATATCCATTGACAAATATTTGTTATAACACTTTACCTTTCTTTCAGGACCCAAACATAGTAAATTCAAACTACCACTAATATTTCTTTCCAATTGATAAACCTAGTATAGGATTACAACCATTAATAATGAAAGAGAAATGTGTAATGAAATTAAGTATTATGAGAGATAAAAATTATTAAGTAGTGCTTACATATGTTCTAAACCACGTGGCAAATTGTTCATCTTATAATTGAAAAATTTAAGATTAAGTCAGATGTGCATTTTGAGATAGTAAAAAGTGGCGATATTGCCTACAATAAATTATTCAATCTATTAGTTTATGAGAGTATAAAAGAAGAATTGTTTAAAAATATGTGTTAATATTATACTTATTAAATAAAAGGTCTCAATTCATCGCAGTTACATAATTATATGCATGTCTAAATTCAATTTATGTCAAATATCTTTCCCTTGTTATATTTTTTTAGTAAATGTCATCAATTATTGGAAAATATTGACAAATTCTCATTTGAAAGCACTTCCACACCGTCATCATGTTTTGGAACGTGGTCAATTCTTGTTCTCAAGTATGACTTAAAATTGTACGAGACAAGTGTTAAAATCTCTTCAACAATATAAGCCTCGCATATCAAAGTCTCAACATGCACCTTATCTTCATAGAATTAAATGAATGCCTTAATTTTTTATAAGAAAAAATATAAATTTAATTATGATGTATGTGTAATCCTTAACCTCTTAAATGGATACATCCATCTATATTGAGAAGACCTTTAACTTTTGCCTCAAACAGTAAATGTATAAGTAGATACTCTATCGAGTTGAAGAAGGATAGAAGGAATATCATCTTAAGTTTGTAGATTGTCTAGATGATATTTGTTTCAAGTTTCTCTATGTATTAGGTATGCAATTTGTTAGAGAATATATCTCTAAAAAAATATATAATCTCTGTGAGTGCATTCCATATCCCATTTATCAATAAATCCTGGAAAGCAAGTGGAATTAGTGTTTACATAAACATGTGGCAGTCACATGAATCTTTATTCCATACAATATGTCATCCTCTAAATTCATCAATCTAAATATGTTCGAAGCATATCCATCAGGAAAACACAGACTCTTAAGCCACTGGTATACAAGTAATTGTGCATTCTAGTCTAAGATGAAATTGGCTTAGGGTTTTATGACCCGTGATCTATCATAAATCAACTCCATATTTTTATGGTGAAAAAACAAAGATATATCCATTATAGCCTTCAAGTTGTTCTTTATCTTCCCTTTCACGTCCATCATTATGTTAAAAATATTTTCAAACACGTTCTTTTCGATATGTCTAACATCCAGATTAAGACGGAGGAGATTAGTCTTCTAATAAAAAAGCTCCAAAAAAATATTGTGTTACCCAATTATGGGTCACACCAAAACCAAGAAACTCTTGCTTATCGGATTGAAACTAAACACAATGCTCTCATACTGCGGGACTGCATCATACAAATCTTTACCCAATGGTACCAACAGTGCTTTCCATTCAATCAAATCAGTATTCAATGAATAACTTTTATAGTCTAAGAGTGATTGGGAAGTATTTTAGTTTTCTATGTGAGATAAGAATCATTCTCCTACCAGTTCTGGGTTTATACCAAACATGCATACAAGTTGTACACTCAGTCAAATCAATATTTTTTTATGCAGTACAACATGTAAAAGTTTGGCCACATGTCAAATTTTTTGTATCCTAGGCCAAAGAGTTTCATCATGGATTTAACATATAGAAGTTCTTTTCTAGTCTATTCTCTTCAGGTAAAATATTTCTTGTTTATTCAACAATTATGTCATAACCGACCTCAATCAGCCTTGATCTACTATGATTTATTCACTCGTCCCATAATGGTTCATCAGAATCTTTCAAAGAATAAAAAAACCTAGTGCATCTTTATTTTGTTCTTCATCTATGATTGAACATTTATTTGCATCACTCTGATTCATTCTCATTGCATCCATAACTATACTGTTATAATAATTATTATTATTATTTACAACTCCATGCACGTTGCTAGAACTAGAAGTTGACCCAACCATCCTTTTTATCGTAGTCTCGTAAGAAACATATGGTTCTCCGTGTGTAAACCAACAAAAATATTTTTCTGTAAACCATTTTTGTAGAAGATGCATCGTAACAACATCTAGATGAATTTTTTTTATTTTTACACCTTTTACATGGACATCTAATACCGTTTCAACCAATATTTTTTAGATTAGATAATGTATAATTAATAAAATTCTCGACCTTATTACAATAATTCATCTTGCGCAACCTTTCAGATAAAACTTTATACATCCAAGAACAATCATTCATTACTTATATGAAACCTATATAGAACATTGATGACAACATATATTAATTAATAATGTGAACTAAACAAATTATCAGTACCTAACTAATTAGCTATCATTGATTTAACTTAAATTTATTCAATTTATTTTAATAGTACCTATAAATCATTATTAATTTTCTTCCAAAATTCAAATTCCTCTAAATTTACTGAAATTTTTATCTTAACAATAAAATTGATTAAATATGAATCATACTCATTAAATAAGTCATTATTTATTTAATTATAAAACACCTAAGTTACAAAATCAAACTCAATTTCATTAAATGACAAACAAATACAATTTTTTAAAATCTTAAACAAATAATAACATGTACAAATCATACATTCATACAACAAATTTGTATAGGTAAAAAATATAAAACAAGTAAACACATAAACAAACTACATATACTACATAAAAATACCTAAAAATATCATTTTAAAAATGGGTTACAACAAAAAAATGGATAGTTTTGCTTGCAGCACAGACTAGGTGTTGTGGTGGCTGGATTTGTGATGATGAGATCTTGATTTGTGACAAAATAAAGAGGGCAAGGGTGTTATACGTTGTTTTCTACATAATAAAAATGAAGAAGAACAACAAGAAATGGGAGAGAGGGAGATGAAGAGTCATCTGTTATGTTATAACTTAAGTATTACTATTAGGTATTAGAGACATACATATTTCATTGGTAATTCTATTTGTAATAATGACATGCTATTTTTCTAATTTTTTTTATTCTTTGATTTCCAACTCTAATTCTCTCGGTATTCATCAACAGAAAATTTTTGTCAGTGAATACCAACAGGAAATAACGATGTCATGATCTGTTGATAAATATCACTATAATTTACTTTTGGTATTGTTTCCAATAATATTTCCGTCTTTTGTATTTGATAATTTTCTAGTAGTGTTTATCAAATCATTATCAGCTACTGAAATTATTACTATTTATTAATAAAAACACAATCACTACTAATTAATATTACTGTACACCATTATAGCTATTACATTCATGTCAATGCTGCTGCATTGTCATTACTGCTATTATTTTTGGCATGTAATTGCTATATTACCATTGTTTCAGCACTGCAAATAAATTATGTGACATTATTATTTTTTATATTTTAACTAACGATATCATATTATATTTTTAAAATTAAATTAAGTTCATATAAGAATTATTATTTTTCTTCATATCTGTTTATTAATAAAAAAAATTACAAAACTACAAATAATAAATATTTGATGGTAAATAAGTAAAGTATTTTTAAA
>Ga0325403_1003035_pt1 | contig 15149 bp, 9 predicted proteins | sample PopdelMetagenome_19_FD_205665 | JGI IMG/M metagenome (GOLD analysis project Ga0325403, IMG submission 205665) | Populus deltoides microbial communities from Bellville, Georgia, United States - Xylem-PdKOR-R4 | ecosystem: Host-associated > Plants > Phyllosphere > Stem > Wood/Secondary xylem...
TTTTTTTTTTTAATCTAGGTTTTAAATTAGCGAGTCCTGGGTTAATCTATTAGGCTGATAAAACTAGGCTAGAAACAGTGGGGTTGGACACATTTTATTTTTCCTGGAAATTTGGCATGCGTAGCTCAATTATTTTATTTTATTTTATTTTTTAAAAATCATGCTGTGATATTTATTTCCCTTAATTTAACGATCCAATGCATCCAAATTGGGGACCTGAAAGTGATGGGTGAAAACTAAAATAATGAATGCATTGACAGAGACAGGAATCATGCATAAAAAAGAGAGGTAAGCTGTTAAAGGTATATGCTAAAGCTACAAGAAACACAAGATCCTGAATATCTTACGCTGTTCCTCCTATAAAGAAAACTTTACAGTGAAGAAAGGACAGATTAAAGTGCTGTCTTTCAGACTTTCCAAGATTACACAAGACACTCGCAAAAGGTTAGTATAGTTTCCTTTTTCATTGCAGAAATCTTTCTTTAGGGTATGGTTTTTCCTTCGTATTTATTGTTGTGGCTGCATGGCATGTCTGCAGATAATGGAATTTTGGTTGGTTGGTTGGTTCCTTTGCTGTCTATGTTTTCTTTATTGGGTTTTCTTGAATCTTGCTTCTGATTGTTGTGAGAGGAGATCGAGGGATGGAAGAGTTTCTACTTTCTAATGTTAATGCAGTTCTTTTGGTTGTTTCTTTAGAGTCAAGAGTTTCTTGATCACTTCTACATTTTCTCAGTAACCAAAAAGGACGATATTTCTGGGTTTCATAAGTTTGAATCATGGAAAGAATCTTTCATTTTCATTTTTGGTAGAGAATTGACTAAATTGATTTTCATAACCTAACTTTTGAATTCGGCGCTAGAAAAGTTTTTTTTTTTTTGAACTAAATACACAGTGATAAATTACATTTTGACCAGATTCATCGCTTCCCCATTTCGGTTTCTGAGAAAACTGAGGAATATACCAGAAAATAAAGATTTTGAGATCTTAAATCAAATCAGGTCATGCTGTTGTTGTAGGCCCAGATGATGAAGACATTTTTTTTTCCTTAAATAATCTTTTACTCTCCATGTTTTCCTACGTTGTTTATGGAAAACTATTAATATTATAATATTTTATCCTTTCTCTAAGATATGTTCACCCTAGTTAGTGCTTGAACTCCAAGTTTCTCTGAAATGAAAGGAAAAAATTTTGCACTTGAAATGCCAGAATCATTTTCTTATGGTATCAATCGTGACCTTTTGGTCTAGTGATGCCTTTTTTTTGGCCTCTTGTACAGAGAGGTTTCGAGCTGCGAAAAGGCTGCAGATAATCAAGCTCGGTCACCAATCAATCTACACTTTGTGAAATTACCAGTTGGTGTTTTCAAATAGTTCAATTGGCATGAGCCCACTGATTTCCAAGTAATTTTATTGGTGACTGGTGCTAGTTGTCTTCATGGGTTGCTACCATTCAAAGAGAACTAAAGAGACACCGGGGTACGAGGAGCCAACAGTACTTGCTGCTGAAACACCCTGTGAGTACGCATTTTCAAGAGACTCATTGTTGCAACATCCTAGTTGTAAGCTGCCTTGCTTACTTCCTAGCTATTCTTCAATGTGTTCCAGCTATTTTTTGAGAAGTGTTGCCTTTTGTGTTATATTAGGACATTTTTGTAAGCACCCGCTATCTGGCAGATTAAAACTAGTTGTCAGACATGAACTTGAGTCTGTTAGAGAGTAGTACATGGAACGGTTTGTGAATCCAACCTTTGGTGTGGTTGGTCACTACAACAATGACAGATCCATTGGCACTGAAAGGCATAAGAAGCATAAAAGTCATGTTGTCATGGAAAAAGAAAAGAAAGGAAAACAATGCTGCTTTTCCTAATCATTAGTTTGAGTTTCAGCTAGATCATGTTCCTAAAGTTTTTATTTTGTATCATGTTGAAAACAACTGTTAATTATGTGTGATTGGCTGTTGAAATGCGATATATTTTTTTTTTATTGCAGTTACTGTTAGCGAAGTAGAGGCTTTATACGAACTCTTTAAGAAATTAAGTAGTTCAGTCATTGATGATGGGCTTATTCACAAGGTATATAATCCAAGTATGTTAATCTAATTATGTATACAATCATGACTTAATTAATAACATGGATAATCTCATTTAAATGTCTCCTTCTCATCAGGAAGAACTTCAGCTTGCACTCTTCAGGAACAAAAACAGGAGGAACCTTTTCGCAGACAGGGTATGTAGTGCAACCTTTTCGTATAATATAGCAATGTCATTTTTCCTTCTTTCTAAGTTGCATCTCTTTGCTTCACTTCTGCAGATTTTTGATATATTTGATGTCAAGCGCAATGGAGTAATTGAGTTTGGAGAATTTGTTCGATCTTTGGGTTTCTTTCATCCAAATGCACCAGTTGAAGACAAGATCCATTGTAAGCCTAATGTTCCTCTAGGATGACATACAAGTAGGGGCTTGAGTTCAGACACACAGACACGGTTTTTTTCTGCATGTCACTTAAACGTTTTTTGCACCTACTCCTTAATAATTTACTAATCAAGGGGGAGTTTCTTGCAGTTACTTTCAGATTATATGATTTAAGGCAAACTGGTTTCATTGAACGAGAGGAGGTGAGTTCTGCAATTCTTCTCTTTGCCATTTCTTTCTCTTACATACCATAACACGCAGCAAGCTGATAATTGCAGACATGTTTTAAGGTTTGCTTTTTTATTCTTTCTGGTAAAAATATATGATTCCAGAAGTGGCTAAGTTCGACAATTTATACCATGAGATAATTAAGGGGAATTTGATGAAAAAAGGAAATAATGATTACCAGCAGTGTGTGTGTGTGTATTTCTGAATGTATATTCTACCTCACGAGCTGAAGTTATTAAACAGTTGAAGGAGATGGTATTGGCAATTCTGCATGAATCGGATCTATTGCTGTCCGAGGATGTTGTTGAAACAATTGTTGACAAGGTACAATTTGGTTCTGCTGTGTCAAATTCCATTGTTTCATTCTTATTTGGTTAATTATTCTATTTTCCCCTTTCTTTCCACAGACATTTAGTGATGCAGATTTAAAAGGTGATGGAAAAATTGATCCTGAAGAGTGGAAGGAATTTGTGTCTAAGAACCCTTCTCTTATAAAGAACATGACTCTACCTTATTTAAAGTGAGGACCGAGTTCCATACTCATTTTGTAAATTGTGCACAGGCACACTGCACCTACCTCTTATTACTTGAGTAAGATCAATCTAGAATGTGTCTCCGCAATTCAAGTGTTTTAACTTTAGGCTTTGCAATTTTTTCTCTTTCCAGGGATATAACCTTGGCATTTCCTAGCTTCGTGTTAAGCACTGAAGTTGAAGATTCAGAAGTGTAGCAGAAAAGGTATCAATCACGTCATTTCTAGCAAAGGTAATCTGCTCGTTTTGGATCAACTCTATTTGAGAGATGCTCGTATTCGCATGTGTCAATACAAGAGCTAGACAGACTTGAGGTTACAAACTCCTAAGTGCAGCCAAGATCTGATCTACAAGGTGCAGCTTATTTGCCATCGTAAACTTTTGTAACGCAAAACTGGTAAAGCTTAGTTCGGCTCATGTTTTGCATGGTACATTGCATCACAGCATCATAAATTTTGCAATGTAATATATAAAATGTATAAGAAGTGTGTTTTTACATGTATTTTTCTTTGAATTAGCACTTAACATGTATTATATATGATATAGATAAAAATTTCAAGGATGTTTGATAAGTTAAGGAAAAGTTTCTTTCAGAGAAAAGGGATACGCAGAAGTCCTTACCTCAGATTTTTTTATGAGATACTAGAAAATAATTTAGATTGGACAGGCCAGATCAAAGAAGGATTAAACCTTGCATGTAAAAACCATCAATGGAACCTTCCTTGTTAAAGGTTAAGTCCTTGCATATCTTTGTATATTGAGCTATGGCTGATCAGGAGATACAAGTTGAAGATGGGTTATGAGCAAATCGATCTGCAACGTTAAGCACAGGCGTGCATGGTGGATTCTGGTTGTAAGTTTCATGATGTGAGCCTTGTTGCTTGCCAATTCATCTTCACGTTCCTTGAGATAATCTGTGTAGTAGTCATGGCAGCATAGCTTGCTGTTTTAAGTTCATCTTCACTTGGCCACAAAAGCAACAACTTTTAAATTTCTCATAACAGTGAGAAAAAAGCCTGAAGAGTTTTTTGTAAAGCAGCAGATGTTGTATCGAGCAAGCTCTTTATTAAGATTTATGTATTTTGTGCTGGAAATTGCTAACTGGATACTGATTTTAGCAAGGGTGGTGACTGGTGATACTTGCTGAGGCAGTTCTAGAATCCATTTGAAGAATACCAACACATGCATCATTGTTTCCAAAATTCCATATATTTTGGCCATCAATGCCTTGGATTAGTTGCAGACATCTTTTACTAGTTCGAATGGAGAATTTTCTATCATTGAATGAGAAAGTCGGAGCATCAAAATGAAAAATAATATGAACACAAGATTAAAATCATCATGCATCATTGTATCGTACCGATTTAATCAGATAAACCGTTCTACATGAAAAGGGCTATAATTGACCCCTTCACCACATAGATTGAAGCATTTTAGACTGAATGGTGTCTGTTGACCAATTGCTGGCCAATTAGATGTCGACACTTGTTTTGATCCTACTAAAAATGGGTTGAAAATGGATCAATGCAGATGATAATTCTATCCTTTTTTTAATTAAGAAGTTGATCTAACCAAATCGACATGGTACAGGGACATGAGGTGAGTTTAACCCCTATGAACACATGGCTTAAGGAATAATTATTACTGAAATAGCTCACAAGTTAGGCTTATATAGCGGTGTGAGCCCAGGAACAAGCTTTTCGAATTAGGGTCATTTGAACCATAAATATTGAAAGTTACTCACGTAAAGCTTTTCGCAGATACTCCTGAATAAATTACTAAGAAGGAGAGAATTTTTCTGCAGTTTCTATCAGATTATATGATCCAAGACAAACTGGTTTTATTGAAAAGAAAGGAGATGAACTGCAATTTCTTTGTTTTACCATTTCCTTCTCTTGGGCATACAGTCCTTGATGTTTTAAAGTTTTTTCTTTTCTGTGTTTCTTTTCTTTCAGATAATAATCCCACATTCACAAACCCCAGATGTGGCTATAGTTTGATAATTTATTGAATAATAGAACTAGGAAGGATGTGTTGTTAACCAAAACTAATGATATTAGCAGCGACTATGTTTTTTCAAATGTATGTTCTGCCTCGTCAACTTAAAATATTTGATAGTTATTGGAGATGGTACTGTCAACTTTCAAGAATCGGATCTGGAACTATCAGATGATGTCGACGAGATGATTGTGATAATGTGACAATTGGTTTGGCCTTGTCGAAGCTGTTTTGTCATGATTATTTGATTGAAATATCTGATGCTTCTTTTCTCTTTTGGATTACTTGACTGGCATTTTGTGATGCTGATACTAAAGGTGATGGGAAATTTAAAATCCTGAAGAGTGCAAGGTATATGGTGTTGAAGAATCCTTCTCTTATAAAGAACATGACTCTACCATATTTAAAGTGAGTAGCATGTTCCAAATGTTAGCAATGAAGAGAAAAAGGAAGATGGCAGATCAGATATGTGCACATTTGTGTCGCGGATTTCTGCAGGTTCTACGAGAATTTACATAATTCTGTAGACTCGGTGCTCCAAGCAAGTCCTTTAACTAACACTGCATCTAATCTTTAAAGCATGTCTTAGATCATGGCTTGCATTGTGCAGTATCTTCTATCTTGTGCAGTTTCCTTACTGATGGTATTGGCTCAAACCCGCTGCATGGCGGGTACCTCAAGATATATTGTCTCATGTTCGGGCCGTAGCGTGCTTTGTTTTGAAAATGCACCTCTTGAGGAGAGAGGTGGTACCTAGAGCTTATGAGCTGCCTATGTCCTCGACTCTTAGCTGATGGAATGCTGGTATCATCACAGCCTTCTAGTCAAGGGGCTTGGGAGTCGAGAGCACATAGCCTACATTCCCATAAAGTGCGTTTAGCCCAAATCTAATATATGGCTGGCCTCTTAAGAGGTATTATCCCTACGGTCTCACGGTGAATTTTATCTTAAAAAGGCGTCTTTTAAAGAAAAAGGTGGGACGTGGAGCTTATAAGCTGCGTAGTCCCTCAAATCCTAATAATACTGGTATCACTTCCACAATTTACACTCTCTATATTGCAATATGTTAATGTACACTCTGACTTTCCTTGTACACTATCTCTACTATGCATTAGCGTATCTGATCTTGTTTTCCCTCTCTATTTCTAACAGAGAACCCAGTTAGTAAATGGCGTAAAGGAAATCTGCATCCTGATTAACTAACTCCAGAAGTCAAGATTATTCTCTATACCGCCCCAAAATTTGCGTCTGCTTAAGCCACCACTGGATCTTGCGGTGAACTATTCTCACATGAATTCCATTCACTTACCTCTACAACCCTCACACACACCTTCAGTCTTCCTCTTTGGTAACTATTGATTCATTGATCAACTTGCTGACGCTGCCAAGCATGTTATGTTTGAGTTTTACATCATTATTTTTCATCTTGAGTTTTAAATTATTGATTCACATAACATCTATAGCCTTATGTTTTCTAGGATCACATCAGATTATATACTGCTGTATATTAGTTCGGGTCGCGTAAGTAGAAAATGCATGCAGAACGTATATGTTTGAAGTGGTCGGTAGCGTTTTCCATACCAAAGAGATAGATTGAAGAGGTGAGTTTTTCTTTGTACTGATATTTTTCTTCGAAGGAGTTAGTAGCAATTTTCATATAATACATTAGAGATTAAAATTTGAAGCAAGCTTAATTGAATCCAAATTAATGTAATCTTGACAAAATAAAGCACAATAAGCATCTAATTTATTTTTCTAATATAAATTACCATCCCAAATAACACACAAAAGAAGGGGGAAAAGAAGAAAAAAAATGATGAATAAACAATGAAAAACCATAGTTAAATGGAAGGTTCTTCACAAACTTGAAAAAACACAAACAAATTTGAGAGAAGAAGACAATTATTCAAAGCACAACCTCTTGAACATCACAGTTCATTCTATCGAGCAAAATCATGAACCTTTGGTGAAGAAGTGACCTCATCGCAAGATACCCTGTCCTCAACTTCATGGTCACAAAGTAAAAACTGCAGCAACCATACCAGCTCCAAAGATGATCAGGGAGTTAAGCGGGATGCAGCTTACAGAACTGGAAGTATCCTCAGGAACCAGAGGACTCTCTGCGCCATCATCCTTTTTAGGCTTTGGTGGTGCTGGAGCAGGAGCAAGAGCTTTTGGGGCAAAAATATCCAAAGGAAGTAGCACCTTGTCGACCTGATAGATAGCAAGCTGGCTATCAGTGTATACAATTGCCGATACGCTTGTATTGGTAAGTCCTGAAGTTACGTTCACCATATTTTCTGTGGTTATCACATTAAGAGCGAAACGACTACCAGATCCTGCCAGTGTAGTTATAGGGTTACTGACAGTCTGAAAATTAGCGGTTGTAAGAATTCTTGGTATAATATGAAACTGCACCAACTCAATCTTCTGATGATCACTTAGGGAGTTAAGAACACCTGATTTGATAATGGCCGAAAAGGCCCCATCAGTTGGGGCAAAGATGGTGACGCCATCTCTCGAGTCATTGAGCTGGGAGAATACTTGGATGTCCTCTTGAGTGGATTTTATAAGGCGGATAAAGACCGCAAAGCCGCCAGCCTTCTGGAGGATTTTAATGACATTGACAGGACCTTTCGAAACTTGTACAGGAACCATAACGGGCGGCGAGGCTTGTGCAGACGAGGTTGCAGCTGGTGGAGGTGCAGAGGCTGCAGCAGGTGCTTTTGCTGGTGCTGAAGTAGGAGACTGGGATAGTGTTTGGGTGCAGTGGAGGAAGAGAAGGACAAGTGAAAATGAGAAGAGGGAAAATTGTTGATTCATCTTTGTGTGGTTTTTGGGTTGTATTGTTTGGATAGCTTGGGAGCTATGCAGAATTGCTAATAGAAATATGCCAATACTACCTGTTCAAATGCTTGATATGCAAAGAGAGGATAGTGAGGGTTTTTATTATGGTTGTGAGAGGATGAGATTAGGTGAAATGTGTAATTTCAGTTTCACAAACATAGCAGCTACTTCAGCAGCAACTAGTTTTCTCGGAAAGTAGGAGGGGAGATTGTGTTAAAGATGTGCATGATTGTTGAAATGAGCTCTGTCTGTGTCAAACAGGAAGGATAGCTTTATCAATCAACTTTCTGTGTGATGCTTCACCAAATGTATCATGTTTCGAGGGGAAAAAATAATGGACAGAACAAAAAAAAAAAAAATCTGTTGCAAAGTGACGGGAAATTTGAGATAAGCATACAGGAAATAAATGTGAAAAAAAAATCACTAGAAAATGTTGTGATCAATGTGACTATGACCAAATCTATGTCTTCGTTTTGTGTTCTTAGCCTCAGTAGTTAGAATCAGCAGGTTAATGGCTGCAGATACTTGATCTAAGCTATTATTTCAATCTAGGATTTCTTCTTTTGGGAATTGCCGGTGAAAAATAGTACCACTGGCATGATCCTACTGATTGCCAAGAAATTTTCTGGGTGACTGTCTTCATGGGGCTGCTAACAATCAAAGAGAACTAGACACACCGGGGAATGAGGAGTGGACGGCTCTTGTGAGTATTCGTTGTGAACAAGCTCATTCTTGAGAATTCCTGAGTGCAAGTTGCCTCCGCGTGCCTCATAGATATGCTTGAATGGATATTCCAGTTATTTTTCCACTATTGTTGCTTTTAGTCTTAGGGCATACAGAGAGATAAATATAGAGAGTACAAGGATTGGTTCCTGTACTTTGGGTTCCGGTGTGGTTGGTTCTGAGTTTTCTGACCACCATTGACAAATTTATTGGCATTGAAAGAATAACATGCAAGCACCATGTTGTTTGGGAAACAAAAAGAAAGAAAAACAACGCAGCTTTTCATAGTTAACAGTTTCAGCTTTAGCTGGATGCAGATTGCCTACTGTTAGTTCCATGTCTTGCTAAACATATCATTATGATCGATAAATTATTACATGAATCCTGTCCTAGGACCCAAACAGCTTTAATTGGTTCAAGCAGTGGACCTCACTGTTTATAACCCGTTGGTGCTGCAAATCCAGACAATATGATTGGCTTTGTCGTCCAATAGACCAGGTTCATGTAATGATCTCTCATATGTTACATGCATACAATCATGTATTTTGATATCATTAAATATCTGCGTTGTTTTCATCAGGAAGAGCTTCAGCTTGTACTCTTCAGGAATAGCAACAAGAAGAATCTGTTTGCGAAAAGGTTATGAATGCTAATTTTTCCTGTAATATTTGTATGATTAAGTTCATGTCATGTAGCACTAATGTGCTTCGTCTTTAAACCTTTTTATGCTCCTCCAAGTGGATTTTAATCATTTATGGTGCTAGGATTTCTTGCTCCTTTGGCTCATGATTTCTCGCTTACCCCCTTTCCTAGTTGCATCTACTGTTGGCAGTTTGCAGGTGTTTGATTTTTTTTTAGTTGAATTTGGAGAATTTGTTCGTCCAATATTTGTCTAAAGACAATCGTGTAATTTCAAGGATAACATTACCATATTGTTTCTTCCAGGGATATAACCTTGTCTTTAATTCCTAGTTTACAGCTAACTTTCGATCAGTTATACTAAAAAGATGTTGGAGTCGGCACAAGCATCGATACAAGGTCTAGAAAGACTTAAGTCGCAGTCTTTTGGTTTGTCTAATTGTCTTCAATGGAGAGTTGATAAAGCTTAGCTTGGTTCATGGTTTGATTGCGTACATTGCATCACAGCAGCAGAAATTTTCTGGCCATATGTTACAGTGTTTGAGGAGATGCTTTGATGCAGAGAGGTGATTTTATAATATAAATGTGAATTTCAAGATGTTAATTTGATTGCTTCCAAATTAATGTGGGATTGAAAAATCAAAGCACATCAACATTATATTTCTTTTTCTCTGATATAAATTACAATTCCACAGAATACATGAAAGCAGAATAAGAGCAATAACCAATAAATAAAAATAAAAATCAAAGGCAGAGTTATTTACAAACTTGGAAGAACACAAATAGAATTGGGAGGAAATGACAATTATTCAAAGCAATGAACCTGTTAAACACCACAGTTCATTACAACCAGCAGAATCATGAACCACTGATGAAGAAATTGATACCTTGTCAAAACACCAGGGTCACAAAGGAAAAGCTGCAGCAACTATGATAACTCCGGAGATAAGCATAGTATTAAGCATGACACAGCTTACTGCACCAGAAATATCCTTTGGAACCATAGGAGTGTCTGCACCATCATCCTTTTTAGGCTTTGGTGGTGCTGGTGCAGGAGCAAGAGCTTTGGGGGCAAAAATATCCAAAGGAAGTAGCACCTTGTCGACCTGATAGATAGCAAGCTGGCTATCAGTGTATACAATTGCCGATACGCTTGTATTAGTAAGTCCTGAAGTTACGTTCACCATATTTTCTGTGGCTATCACATTAAGAGCGAAACGACTACCAGATCCTGCCAGTGTAGTTATAGGGTTACTGACAGTCTGAAAATTAGCGGTTGTAAGAATTCTTGGTATAATATGAAACTGCACCAACTCAATCTTCTGATGATCACTTAGGGAGTTAAGAACACCTGATTTGATAATGGCCGAAAAGGCCCCATCAGTTGGGGCAAAGATGGTGACGCCATCTCTCGAGTCATTGAGCTGGGAGAATACTTGGATGTCCTCTTGAGTGGATTTTATAAGGCGGATAAAGACCGCAAAGCCGCCAGCCTTCTGGAGGATTTTAATGACATTGACAGGACCTTTCGAAACTTGTACAGGAACCATAACGGGCGGCGAGGCTTGTGCAGACGAGGTTGCAGCTGGTGGAGGTGCAGAGGCTGCAGCAGGTGCTTTTGCTGGTGCTGCTGTAGGTGTCTGGGATAGTGTTTGGGTGCAGTGGAGCAAGAGAAGGATAGCTGGAAATAAGAAGACTGAAAAATGGTGCTTCATCTTTGTGGTTTTCAGGTTTTGCTCTCTGCACAGCTTGGAAGCTTTGCAAAAATGCAAATGCAACTAAGTGATACTTGTTCAAGTCGAAATGCAACTATGCAAGTGGTGCTTGTTCAAGTGTTCGATGTCCCAAAGAGGGGATAGGGAGGGTTTTTATTATGTTTCCAAGAGGATGAGATTAGGTGCAAAGTGTGATTTTAGTTGCATAAACTAGTTGCCAGTACCTTATCTTACTTGAGATATGGCTACTGCTTCAGCCACTAGTTTGCTTGGAAAGGCAGAAAAGGAGGAGGGGGTGGAGATTTAACTTGATGTGTGTGTTACAGTTGTGCATGATTGTTGAAATGATGCTTGTCTCTGTCAGATAGGAGGAGTAGGTTTGTCAATCATAGAGCTGTCTTTGTGATACTTTACCAAATATATCATGTTTTGCAGCAGCAGAAATGTTTGTGGTAACATGTTTCGGAAATGTTTAAGGTGGTGCCTGTCATAAACGTTCAAGAAATATGATTTCCAAGCAGGTTCAATTTCTTTCAAATTAATGTATGATATAGAAAGAAGGCTTTTAGATCCCATGTTTATTTTTCTTGAATTAGACAAGGATCCTTGAACACGCACCTGATGGGCTTGTTCATGCCTTGGAAAATTGAGCTCTCGTTGTGCGCACCTAAACCGCACAACTTAAGCAAGTCGTTAACCATCAAAGCCTATCTCGCAAGAAATCATGGCACTCCTCATGGGGGCAGGGGTCAATAGGTTGTGTAGTAATTGTTACTCGATATTGTTACTAAACCCGGCTAATCATGATTGGTCGATTTAGAGCTTAACCTTGATTGGATAGGATTTTTTTTTCAAATTGTTTTTAACATTTATCCGTTCAAACCAAGATGACTTGACAAATTAATGAGCAACTAGGTTGACTCGTTTAGATCTGGATGAGATATAATTAGATTAACTCTAAAGAAATTTTTTTTTCCTTTTTAACTGTGTCTAAAATAAAATTATTTTAGATTTGATCTAAACTTATCGAATAAACTATAGGTTGACTCGACAACCTAGTAGCTTGGACTTTAACCAGGTAAGATCCCATCCGGGTATGAAAACTATAGTATAAAGAAAACTATATAACTTGTTGGGGTCATCCTGGTTTGAACATAACCCCATCAGGTTTTATTTTTCTAGTATGAGATTGAAAGTTTATTCGTATATATACTTTATATTCATAAAAAGAAATGTTTTTTTAATGTAGAATAAAAAAACCTTTTTGATTTAAATAATTCAGCTTAAAATGATAAAATAATATCTTTTTAATATGAGATAAAAAAAATCATTTAAAATAATATTTTAAACTTTATTATTTACAATATATCTAGCTTACATGAGATATGTTTCTTAATTTTTTAATTTTTTAACATAAAATATTAAAATTTTAAATATTTTTTAGATTAACTAGAATTAACCGTGTGATCCGATACTTAACCTGGTTTCATATCCACGGTTCCTTGTATTTTTGTATCAAAATCGTAGCCTTAATAGGCTTGCACTTAAAGATGGATTGGTCCATAATCAGGATTGGTGGGCTTGGAAAAGTAAGGAAACTCCGGTTCATGGGCCTGTTTTTGGGGACTGGACTTGTCTAAGACACTGTGGGCTGGGCTTCAATATAATTTACAGGAAGGTGAGAATGGTCTAAAGCATGTTAGTCTACCAAACATCAGACTTAAAAAATCAGTATCGGTGATTCTGATTGGCCATTATATGTGATATAAGATCATGCCGACAATTCTTATTAATTATTTTTTCTTCAAGTCAATTATAAAATCACATAATCTAGAGTCGTTTCTTTAGTTATAAAATCTGACTATCTGATTTAAATATTCTGATTGGCCAAGAAAATCTAAATTGATTGTATTTTAAGATTTTTTTTTAAAATTAAAATAACATTATTTTAAAAAAACATTTATTGTAGTTAAAATTTTAATTTGATAGCCTAGATTACGAGTTGATTTACTAAATCTATGAAGCTCAACGAGATCGATGATGATATTTGAAAGTGTGGTAACGATTGCTTTTCAAAGTGTTTTTCATTCTAAAATATATTAAAATAATATCTTTTTATTTTTTAAAATCATTTTTTATATTAGCATATTAAAATGATCTGATTAATTTAAAATAAAAAAATAAAATTTTTTAATTTTTAAAAAAAATATTTTTCAACTGTATTCTGAAATTGGTGATAAAACTGAGCTCAAACTAAAATCTGAATCGATAAATTATTGAGTTTTGACTCTATCAACTTTTCTCAACTAAATTATATGTTCCTATAAATAATAAATAATAAATAATAAATGAGCACAAAACAATTATCCATGGTGGGTCCAAATCTTTACACAATGACTTCAAGATCAAAGATGATACTTGGCAACCCTTGATTGGTCAATTCAAGATCAAGCCCCCCTTGGGCACATAAAAGGATTTGATAAGGACTCCACATCAATGGAGCCCTTATTCTATACCTTCAAACAAAAAGCTACGTTTTGACTTTTATAGTCGTATGGGGATACACGTGTCGTACAGGCAGTGAATCACCACTGGCACTTTGGTTTTACCTAATATTCTGTTTGTCTGTCGTGTCTTTTTTTAAAAAAAAAAATAATAATAATAATATAGAGACACACTTGGTTTTGGTCCTTAATTTACTATCAAACTCCCAAATTCATCCTAATACATGAAATTTTATCAATTGGGTTCTGATTGTTTGAAATTCATCTATTGATCCGTCTGTCCATAGCCGTTAATATTCCATGTTGATGTGGATATTTTATACAGAAAATAGTTTTTTTTTAAGGAAATTTAATGGAAAATTATGAGAAAATCCATTCATTTATTATGAGAGGTCATAGATGGATTAACTTTATAAATAAATTAAATATAAATAAAAATAACTTTTCTTAAAAAAAACTTGATATTTACAATGCGTTTGGAAGCTAAAAAGTTGGGAGTGAAAATGTGAGAATTGAAAGTAAAAGAGGGAGAAACCATATTCCATATATGTGCCTGATAAAATTATTGCTTAATTTTTCTTATTTATTCCTAAATATTATTATTTTCTTATTTATTCTCATAATATTATTTTTTATACCATATATGGCATAAATATTTAAATAGTTCATATCTATTTTTTTTTTAATTAGAAAGCTAAACAATCCAAATTTTATTTAGAATTACACATTCAGCTCTATTTTTACCCATTTTGGGAGTATCAAATTGTTAAATTAGCTAAAAAATTATCATACTTTTAATTCTATCCAAATCTACACATTATCTTTTTTTTTTATTATTATTAACGCTTCCGCGTACCTTAACTAATCTTACGGGTCTTGAAGTTAACGACCATGTAAACCTCCAATGATCATCATATTAGTAACCACATTATTCGAATCTGAAATCACAAGGAGAGTTAACCTTTTAGTTTTTAGTTCCAAATTTTTACTTCTGAACTACCTACTAGATGATTACATATTACTTAAATACCTTATTAAAGACTTAATGTGGTTGATAAATTTACTTTCTAGTGAGATTCAATCTCACAAAATAATTTTTTATTCCCCCAACATTTCTTCAACTATTTTATTGTTTTTATAATTATAAGGAGTTGATATGAGAAATTAAAAATTTAATTTGAAATAAAATAAAATATTAATTTTTTTTAATAATTTAGTTTATCTCATCAAGTTTAATCATTGATTTTTTTTTAAAAGAATAAAACATCTTTATTTTGACATATAAAAACTATTTTACCAGACTTCATCGCCTAACATCTAAACACAACGCGCCGTTATTAACGCGTGTAACAACGTCATAAAAACTGTTTTACCAGAATTCATTGCCATATATGTTTTTCGTTTTTTTTCGTTTAACATATCTCATTTGTCTCTCTGAAACTTGCAAGGAGAATCCAATTCCTCTAGGAATTCAAGATTCTCAATCTAACTTACACTTTGATGCTTCCAACGAATCAAAATCTTTCTCTCTCTTTTGAGCTCACTTTCATG
>Ga0325403_1003038_pt1 | contig 15145 bp, 7 predicted proteins | sample PopdelMetagenome_19_FD_205665 | JGI IMG/M metagenome (GOLD analysis project Ga0325403, IMG submission 205665) | Populus deltoides microbial communities from Bellville, Georgia, United States - Xylem-PdKOR-R4 | ecosystem: Host-associated > Plants > Phyllosphere > Stem > Wood/Secondary xylem...
CTGCATATTTTAAAGAGACCAGTTCAAAAATCAGTTATCATGGTCTTAGTCCATTTTTGGCATCCATTATATAATTGCTTCACTTTTAAGGATATGGATCTGGTACCTACCATAAAAGAATATTATGTGTTTACTGTTTTTTTATAATCGGCATATAAGGTATATTTCCATAAAAAAAATCCGACAATGTACATTTTGTACCCTTGTTCACGATCCGGTAGACCTGTTTTTGACTAAAAATAATAATTTTATCCTAAAACTCATGTTTTACACCGGTCAACATAATTCCTGATTTTGATGGGAAAATAAAAGTTGACCTGAAAAAAATATTTTTTAAAAATTTTGACCTCTTCTTAATTTTTTGGATTCTCTTTCTTTTGAATAAAAATAGAAATAAAATGAGAAAACTTTGGGGAACTCAAAATTTAGTTACTACAAAAGGCAACAAAAAGAAAATCAAAGTAATTGGAAAAAAATAAATAAAAGGTGAATTTGAACCATGTAAAAAAAAAAAACATTTATTTTATCTATTATGTTATATAAGATCCTTGCATTTTCTTTTTTTCTTTTCTTTTCAGGCAGTAGAACGGAATTTTTTGTTGCAAAATTGAGCATCAATTAGAAAACTCTACATCAGTAAAGTGATGAGTAAATCTTTATCTTTAAAGTGGTAGGTTATTTTGTACCTTGAGCATAAAACCATTTCCCCTCTACCATTTCCTACCATCCCTGTATCAAAAAGTACTAGAGGAATTTGAATAAACAAGTCACCAAGTCTGCTGACAAATACTGACATAAAATACAAGCAACCACGCCCTGACTAAAATACAAGGAATCAGAAGTCCTGCAATGCAACTCTGATGGCTAAACTAGTCAGGATTGGGACCTCAGAGCCCTAATTGGTATCCAAATCATTAATCTACATTGACATGCTCATACGAAATTGGGAATACGATAGTTGGTGTTAGTCCACAACAAATCAGAAAACGTGTCAGTTCCCTCTATGCATATATGATCTCATTTCTGCCGAGAAAGAATCTTAGTACATCAACCACTCCTGCTGGATATTCTTCTAGGGCAGCTCAATCACCGGTTCATACTTCTTTTTATTGTGGGAATGCATGAAATTTACCGAAAGCTTCTTCCTCTTCCACGTCCACCCCACCCCCTGCCCCTGCCCCTTGGACTGCCCCTTCCACCATAAGATATACCTTCCAGTGCCCTATTAACAAGTTGATTTTGCACGCCACCAGCCCAGCGACCCTTTTTTTCCATGTTCCCGGAACCATTGGCGGTGGCGGCAGGTCGTTTCCCTCTGCAAACAAAAATAGCCTAAGAACTGCTCTTTAAAAGAGAAACTGTAAAGAAAAAAGATTCATTCAACTAATATAACATTTACTGGCATTGCTATCTAGGCATTTAATGCGAGTGACTTTCACTTCATCTTACTGTTATGGGGAAATATCATTTCCAATAGTTTCCTCAATCACGATGGCCATTATCCTATCACCCTGTAGAATCTTCTAACCTCATATTTTGAATTTAAGGAAAAAAAGAAAAAAGAGAAAATATCATATTTTTAAAAGCCTATGCCAGTAGCAAAAACCTTGTCAATTTGAGCGACATTGTCTCATCACTCACTGCAAGGACTACTGACCTCAGTTTCAGGAGCCTATTCCAATAACAAAACTCTCTAGGGCGAGGTACATTTAGCCCATCATTTTCTTAACATTCCACCACTTAATCCTATTAGTTCAGGAAGTTGCATACTTGAACTCGTAGATGTAGATTAGTTCATATTGATTACTGAAAGCGACCAAATATACTCAATTGCTTTCACAGCACATAAGGCAATTAAATTTCCATCCAGCACAGCACATTTGGAAAACTACATCATAACAACTTGGCAACTTAAATTTAATCAAATTTCCAAATTTAATGTTGACAGTGAAACATTTGGAAAAAATGTTAAGCTTGTCAAAGAAACCAAAATGTACTTTCAACCTTTTCCTTTTTAAGTAACCAAGATCATTTTAAGCTTGTCAAAGTTTTTAATTAAAATATATATATATATATTCAAAGAAAAGGATTAGACATCTCTCATACCCAGCTGAGACGGTAGTGGAAGGCACAGAAGGTTTTGCTACTTCTTTCCAAGAGAGGTTGATACTCTTATCTCCAATAAACAACGGTGTCTTTGAATGCAATGGCTGAAAATTGTAGAACAAGTTATTGATGTTTTACAAATTACTTAGGCATGGAATTCACTTTGTCAAAATTTCATTCTTTCTAAACCTTTGTCATTGCCAAAATGTTATTGCAAGTACGCAACCCAGTTGTAGTATTCTGTTTTTGTGTTTTCTGCACATTAAACAAGAAATATGTTTGTAAGATACTGCTATGAAAAGCTCTACAGAAGACCATAAGATGTCCATCTCCTGAGAGATTAACTTACTATGATATCCTTTGCTTCATCAGACTTCGCAGCTGCCATTGCTTTGTTGTGTTCAGCCATTCCCTGAGTTAACTTTTTCATGGTAGCCCTGGTTAGATCTTCTACACTACTCAACCTGCACCCCAGACACCAAAAATAATGTCAATGGAAGACCCATATTAGAGCTACAGAAATATGGCAATGCTTGTGTGGTTCAAAACCGTGAAAATTGTTTAATTCAAAGTAAGGAAAATTAATAAGTCCTTGGAATAATAATCACAGCTATGAACATTATTTATCATTTTATTTCTCTACAAGTGAACTCATTGCTTAAGCTTAAAATTTGTATTTATATTAGTGAAATTTCCTCCAAGGCTAACAACATGCATTTAAAAAATAAAACCACTGTCATTTTAGGCGGGGTATGAAGGTAAGCTAATGAGCAATAAAGCACAAGTTCCTATCTGCAACAGTTTTGAAATAGCAAAGTTGCACCCAGAATTACAAAACAAATAAAACTACAGAAAATACTATTTTGTTCCTTTCAAGTTAAGAAACAAGAATCACTCAATTAAATACCAAAACAAATGTTAAGAATTCTACTTTAGAATTAAAATGTCACCTCTCTGTCAAGTCAGTGTAAAACTCAGAGAAGTCCTCCCCAAGATGGTCTGATGGCTGCCCAGTCACAATCTTGTAACCACACAGGCTGTTTGTAGCATTTGGAGCCTTTAAAACAACAAAGATCACATTATGTGTCACAGAGCTGATACACGCAAGAGTATGCTGGCAAATGTAAAATCATGAAATTACAACCTTATGAGCTAAGTGATGAAACGCATATAACAAGCACTCAACGTATGTAAAGTTCATCTCTTCTCCGCTCTTCCTCCGTGGCATGTATTTCTGAGTGGCAAAAAAGAGAAAGCATAACTCTATGAGACCACAGTCTACATCAATAAATAAGTGTTTGGTATATGCAGAATTTTTAGAGAGGCTTTAACAATGTGATTCGTTAAGAATCCTTCTCATGGACATAAACTGAAAATCTGTGAGAACAAACACACAAGCATTACTGTGACAATAGAAGTGCATTAGATATAATAACCTTTTCTGAAAACATCCAGGGCAAAGGACTAAATTAATCATGAAAAAGACAAGGTTACCTTCAAAAGCTGAACAACAGAGGGAAGAATCTGGCGTGAATCCTGTGGTAATGTAAAAGGTGATATTTCTGCAAGTGCTTTGAGCAAATCAAGCTTCCGCTCCTCAGGAAACTAGCAAAGAGGAAATTATTAGAATTGACAGGATCTTGTCAAAAGGCATATGCAAGCACAAACAAAACAAAAAAAAGGTAAACAAGAATAAGATATTTAAAGATACTAACGAAAGAGAAGGGAGTGCACTACCTTGTCAAAAACAGGAATGATGTGTTTGTTCAAATAATTGAGGAACCTGCTGCTCGATGCACCCCTCTGTGTTCATAAATTAATAGGGACAAGTTGTAAGGTCAGGAAAAGATGCAAAATACACAATCTCAATAATAAAAAACACAGTCCATACCAGGAAAAATGGAAGTGCCATATACAGGCATGATATCAATCTGTCAATATGGTCTGTATCCGAAACCTGTGTTTGGATACCAATTCAAGTCACTTTAAGGGGATTGTAACAGCAGGGAGCAAAAGGAAAATTTGCAATCATTGTGTATTTTGAAGCAAAATGACAACATGCAATGCAGAAGACCATGAAGAATCAACACCACCACTTACAACAGGATTTCTGAAAAAATCATTGCAGTTTAAAACAAGCACATGAAAATATAAGTAGATCACATGTTCAAGCATGCACAAATGAACATTGTACAAAACTAACTAGCGGATTGATTGATGATGAAAAAGGGAAGACAACATAAAACAGCAAACACAAAAGAAGAGTGGCTAAAACATGGATGAAACTGAAGTTGGAACAAAGCACAGTTTACGGTTTGTAGAGAAACCTCTAAAATCTGAATTTATTATAAGAAAATAAATGATCTTCTCAGCAAACAGCCTGACCAGGTTATTTATACTAATTGAAAGCCCTGAACTTAACAGTTGTAGAAAAAGAAATCACTAATCAAAAAGGCACATGCTAATCAAACAACAGCTAGAGAATATCAAATCAAGATATCAAGGCTTAAAAAATTAAATAACAAGGAAAGCAAGAGTATTCTTCCAAGGCTCATGTGCAAACTTCACTCTGTCATCTTTTCAGCGCATTATTCAGTTAGCACTAATACTCTCATGCTTTTGAAGGTGGTATTCTTTTCATTCAGCATATACAGCATCTCTAAAATCTTCTGTTAAACTGTATAGAATTACTCCTCCAGGAAATGCATCAGACTGTTCTTGGGAATTTTAGTTAAGTTACCAATGCAAGGGACATCTCCCAGCATAAAATAGAAAACTATGGACTAAACACATCTAAAGATTTGTAGTGAATGGATCTTATTCAGAGTACTAATAAATATGTCAAAACGTATTTCATCAAATTGCCAAACCCATCTATTCTTTAATTTTGACACAAGGAGCATGACAAGAGGCATGAGTGCATTTTACAGCATACCGTTAGAAGTTACATGTTGCATAAAATAGAAGCAATTTATCTATGCATCCACACATACATGAGATCAGAAATAGCAAACAGCCTATCAAATGTGGATTATAGCACAAGGCATTATTTACTCATAACTAACATACAAGTCGGTAGAAGGAATCTACTTTAGAAGAAAATGCACAAGTCTCTATTGTTGATTAACAACAGGTCTTGCAGTGATTAGAAAGGAAGTTAGTGTTTCGTAGTTCACAATGCAGCATTAAAGTTAGGAGCTGAATTCAAACAATCACTCACATGTGTCACATCAAATGCTGAATCTAGATCAGCCTGTCCTTCAATAATTCCAACTAGCTCTTTCATGCGTTCAGAAGGAGCTTTGTCTCCAAATATGCTCAATTTTTTTAAGAAGTCCATAAACATTCTGAACTCCGCTCCAGTTACATCTTCTGAACTCTAAAAAGGAAAAATTCAAACTAGCCATGCATACTTTAATAGATCAGCAGAATTTGAAGTCTCATAATAAAAATGGTAAAGTTATGAGTACCTTTTTAATCAAATCAGTTATATGATGCTCCATTTCCTCTTGAGGCCTCAGGAGTTCACCTTTGAGTGGGAAAACCTGAAAATGGAGTTATTAGTCATCAATTGTTCGCAAAAGGGAACCAAATTAACAATAACCTTAACAAACAGCTTTATGTAAACTTATAACCTTATCTCTTACAAAGCTCAGAACCTTCTCGCGAATAAGCTCATCCGTGCTTGGTTCTTCAACAGTCCCAATATGCTTAAATAAGGCAGACAACGATGCTGCATAGCAAGAAGAATAAATACATTTGAGAAAAAACCAAAAGGGAAAAAAAAAACCCACAACAAAAAGCACGCTAGAAAACGTGTATGGTGCCTGATACAAGCTTAATTGAGAATAGTCAGGTAAAATTTTTACAAGTTCTCATTTTCTTTCTCTTTTTTTTTTATTTTCTTTCTCCTAGGTGAAGGTGTAGAAATCTATTAATTTATCTGCCAAGAGGTGCAACCATTGACAAATAGTTGAAACCATGATAAACTACCAACAAGTTCATTTACGATATTTCGTCTGAAATATGTCCAAATTAGTAATTGAAAAAATTAAACTCATCCTTTTAGCAAAAATGCTTCCCAATATTCCACTGCGTAATCAACTAAAAACCCAAACTTCTAAGAATTCAGGTAGATTTTTCCCTAAATGCCCTTCTGTTTCACCAATATCTAATTCATTCTGGTGTGCGCCAAATGTAGAATTGTAGCTTAAGATGTGCCGGTTATTAACAAGATGGATTTTACCATTTTTTTTTTCAGTTAGTGTTATTAACTCCCCAAATTTGGGAAGAGGCCCACAATTCTAACTGGATTCTCTTTGAAAGAAATACTATTCTCTTTGAAACAATTATAGTTTTCAAGAATCTGGTGGCTTGATGCCAACAAATTAGTTTACAAATGTACGCTTAGATAGCAACAACAACACCAATTGCAGCTTTTCAAAGATGTTATTCACCATTGCCCGGTCCTATAAAGACAACATTTGCCTAAAACAAAACCATGACATTTCCACCTTCAAGGAAAGCTCTACACAAAATAGAGGTCTAAAGCATGATAACTGTTAATCTATATAAGTTTTAAGAATGTAAAGGAGTTGCAGAAAAGCATGCTACATTTATGTTGCATGAAAACAGAAAGCACCCTATGTCACTATGAAAAAAAAAAGATTTCTTGTAAAAGCATATGCTAATTTTCCTAAACTTCCATCCGACATTCTGGCCAAGTTGGAATTGTACAAGATTTGTATCCTAGAGTCCAAAGATAGTTAATATATACTCATTTGCACATTATATAATATTCATCCAAATTATTTCATCCATCTTAAAGATTTACCTTTCACATCCTGCCTCAACAGGGACATAAGGGCTTTAAGCACTGCATCCCGCTCCACAATTTCCTCTAAAACCATAAAGAGGAGTCAACGTCAAATCCCTACTACATCAACAAAAGTCCCTTCTCAAAAATCTTATTTTAGAAAATCCAATTACCAGCTGCAAGGAGTTGCACAAGAATATCCACAATTTTTGACAAATACTCCGGCGTATCCTTGCAAAATAGCGGCAGTCCCCTAATCGCTTGCACCCGGACCTGCACAACCAATTAACACTTAAATCCATACAAAAGCCTAAAATCCACTTTAATTTCAATTTGTAAACAAATGCGTAAACAAACACTTCCAGATACTAATCCTTCAAGCAAGCACACAATATAAAAACCCTGCACCAATGCACCATGTTCAAAAGACATGGTTTCTAACACAAAAAAAAAAAGTAAACTAACCCCGAGCTCTTCTTGTTCAATCAAATCGATTTGCGTCTCGACAGCTTGACTGGAAAGCTCAGGGAAGAACTTGAAGAACCTCGGGATTAACTGTGCCGCCAATTGCTTCGCTTTTATGCTCGTTTTTGCTGCATCCATAATCCCCTGGTAATCCTTCACATTCTACCATAAATAACGAAAAAGACAAAGCTGTTAAGATCATCTAATTATAAAATAATTTAAATAAAACCCTAGGGTTTTACCTGAGACTTGTCTTTGGACTCACTGAGTCGCTCGCCAAACTCGTAGAGCTTCTCGATGTGGCTGGCGTCGTCGGTGGCGGTGGCGGTGGCGGTGGCGGCAGGGTCGCTCATTTGGAGAGAAACTGGGAGAAAGTGAAATTCAAAAAAAAATATTTAGATTGAAGAAAATGAGTGGTATTTCATTGGATGAGAAGATTTATTTATTTATTTTTATACTATCTATTCATTTTTATAAGGAAAAAAAAAGGTGTTTGAGAGAGAGAGATTTAAGAGAAGGAGACGTACAAGAGGAGCAGTTTCAGTTACTAGTAGAGGAGGGAGAGAGAGTTTCAAGGGTTTTTGATTGATAGCCAAAAGAAAGAAGAAAGACCTTCTTCGTTTATCCCGCAGGTGTTCTTCCGAGGATTTAACGGCGTCGTTTGTTTTTACGATTGATTCAAAACGCAAGTTTACTCTTTAATTTTAATTTGTAGAGATTGTTTTTTAAGATATTTTTATTTAAAATATATTAAAATAATATTTTTATTTAATTTTAAAAAAATTATTTTTAATATTAATATATCAAAATAATTTGAAAATATAAAAATATAATTTTAAATAAAAATAATTTAATTAAGTTTTTATAAAACATTGTTTGTAACATAATTTTAAATATTGTGAGTTAGATTTAAAAGGAATTTATTTTATTTTATTTTTTTAATTATTTAGTGCTATTGAATAATTATGTATTTGGTTTCTTTAATTCAATTTTTTTATGGTATATTAAATGGTATGTCATGAGAAATATAGATTTTATATTTATTATTTTTAAATTTATCATATTTTTTATTCCATAACATTAAAAATAAGTGAAGGTTTGACCTCCACTTAATTATATATTATTTATTATTCTTCTTTAGAAACATATATTTACATATATGATGTATTTATTTGAATTGTGTTATTTATAAAAAAAAAAATTTAACTTATTTATAGATTATATTTAAAGTTTATATATTATATTTGTCATCAGCACTACAGAAGTTAAGGTTAAGCTTTAGCGGAATCTCAAGATGGATTGTGTATGGATTCTGATGAGGTTTCAAAATCCAAGAAGTTTAGAAATGAGGCTTACTTGTTGGATAATCAATTAATTTTTTAGTTCAAGCAATATGATTCATTCTTCATAGCCAATGTAGCTAATAAATATTACTTGCAAAAAATCTCCTTTAATAGATGTAAGAACTCTCAAATACTTAAGTTAGTAATTTTGTAAAGAGAAAAGATTTAGATGTATATATAAACAAATGAATAAGCATAACCAAGTTTAAATAAGGTTTTCTGTATCTACCTTATAAACAACAAGGTGTAGTAACAAAAAGGATTTGAGAATTCAATATTGAACAGAATAGTGTTACCCAACACTTAATATCACTTATTAATATTAAAAGCATAATTATAAAATGAACGGCTATTAAATCCAATGAACAAATTATCAATCAAATCTTAACTCAATAAATACAACGTATCAACATTCTCTTTTAACGTATTTATTCCATGGGAAACAAATTCATTAATAATCAACATTGTTACCTATTCAGCGAGGCCATTTTTATTCTTAATATGAACCTTGGAAGGTGTCCAAATGGTTGTGCTATACCAATCTCATCCCTAAAATAAAATTATGTGTTAACAAATGATATCCAAGATATTTTATTTAAAGTGTGTGTCTATGTATGTATGTATGCATTGTTGGAATTAATTTTGAAGTTCAAAGTGTCTTTTAACTCTTTTAAGTGTTTTCTAGGTACATTTAACTATTAAAGATGTATTTATCTTTTAAGTCTCTTGACTTATCTTATACAAGTAAAAATATATGTGTTCAAATATTATATTAAAGTCCAAGTCTATTTCGACTTCTTCTTATTTGAGAGTAACTTAATATAAGAGTTCTTTATTTTTTTCTAACATGGTATCAGAGCTAATTCGATTTAGTGAGGCGTTTGAGAAGTTAAAGCATGTTTGTAGATGAAAGAGTGGATGGACAAGTGACATCCAAAAAGAAAAAAAAAATAGAAGTGCAAGATGATAGAACCCAACAAAAGAGTTAAGGCATTACATCAAGAGAGATAAAATAAGCTTAAGAAAGAGGCTTTGTGCAAGCTAACAACTTCTTGTACAAAAGATGGTGTGATACAAGAGAGAGTATATATAAAGAGAATAGAAAACTCTTAGGGTGCGTTTGTTTCTCGGAAACTGATTTTCGGGAAACCACTTTCTAAACTTTCTTGTGTTTGTTTGTCATTAGGAAAGTTGGTCAACGGAAAACACTTTTCAATTAAAGAAAAATTTGGCTTGGTTTCAAGGAAAGTGTTTTCCTTTTATTTTGAGAGGAAAACACTTTCCGGAAGTTGTGAAAAAAATTAGAAATGTCATATTATTTGCTGATTATATCAAATTTGGTTCTCAAACTTTTGATTGCTATATATATTTTGTTTTGAATATTTATTTTTCAATTTCATCCCTTAGAATTTAATTTATATATTAACTTTGGTCCTTATTTTTATAATTGTTATTTGTTTTTCCCTATCATTTTTTAATTGAAATTTTTTATCTATCAAATTTGGCCTTTATTCTTTTGATTGTTACTTATTTTATTTGAAATAATTTATGAAATATTAATTATTATTATTATTTTAATTTCTTCTTCTTTTAATTTTTTTATTTTTTAGATTCGATCTCTATTATTTTGATTATTATTTATTTTATTTGAGATAATTTATGAAATTTTATTTTTTTCAATTTCAATTTCATTTACATTCAACTTTTTAATTTGTAAGATTTGTTCTTCATTATTTTAATAAACTTGAAAAAAATAAAACATTAATAAGTTATTTTCCAACTCATTTTCCATGACATAACCAAACACTGGAAAGTGTTTTCCAACTTATTTTTCATTACACTTCCAAACATCGAAAAATAATTCACTTTCCTGGAAAGAAACTACTTTTCATCAAAAAAACGGGGTCTTACTATAAAAAACGATAAATGGTCAAAGAGCCATGACAGAAGAAAACAACAACCTAAAAAAGAGTGAGTCAAAATATAATAGCAACTTGAAGAGCTAAATCTTGAAAAGATATGTTTGGTTAGAGAATTATGATAGCAAACACAAAATGAGAAAAATAGCTAAGAGTAACTATATAAAGATATACAATTATTAAATAAATGATGATTAAAGAGATGGCAATGAGATGCCATTAGTAAGTCATGACAAGATGATTTTTCATCATAATCTAAATTTTAAGAGTTATGAGACTTTCAAAATTAAAAAGAAGTGTTGAAAATAATTTTGAATTTAAAAATATCTTTTTATTCTCCTAGATGTCTCTTGGGTACATGTAAGATGTATTTATCTTTTATGTTTTTTGAATTATCTTAGACTAGTATAAATATTTGTGTTCAAATATTATATTCAAGTCCAAGTCAGGACTTATTTTATGTCGTTTAACATCTCTAAGCATATTTTTTTTATGATAATCAATCTATACTTACCATTCATACATTTCACCACAATTCTTTGTCACCACGTCATATGAACATATTCCCAAGAAAGATATAGCATGGAAGATGTCTAGAGAGAGGATGGAAAAATATATTTACTTATTGTAATGAATGCAAGGACTAAAAATTAACATGAGAAAAATTGAAGCAAAAACAAAGTAAGGCATTAGCGATTAAAAGGAAGAAACACAAGAATTTTGAAAAGAAAAATACATATCAAACTTCCACGACCCACCCAATCTATATCAAACAACAAATGATAACCCTGAATTGATGTTTCTTTGTGATGTGAATTTCTTCTCTCTTTTTTTCTGAAATAGGAACACTAAACTAAATTAGCTCAAAATTGATTGTTGTAAATCTTTAAGGTAGTATAATTATATTATAAAAATATTTTACCAAAATGCTTGTCATTTAGTGGCATTATTTCCTCACTAGAGTAATTATCACGAGACTAAAATACAATTAGAAGAATATAATCTACAATTCTCTTCACTTCTAAGAATTCAGAGTTCATATAAATTTGCCTAAGAAACAAATAACAAAAGTCAAATATATGTTAACCTATCAAGATCCAATTCCACCCTTTTCAAATCCTTTCCACCACTACCACTATGAACTTTCTCATGCCCATTACCTAATGTAAACATTATTTTTCTCTTCAAGCACCCTATTTTTCAAGCACCTTTCATACCTATATATTCTTTTTATCTCAAACCAATACCTCTTTCTTAAAAATCACTCTATTTTCTACTAACCATATACTCATTCTCATTACACCACTTATACTTTCACAAACTTTGATAAATCACCACTAGTAATATTACCCATTAATCCCATGACATTATGTTAATGTAGATTGAAATATCACACATAGAGAAGAACTTGATACATGTATTGACATTTAAGCAAATATAGGATTATGTACTACTTGAACTTGTTGATTCTATATATTAAACAATCATATCATTTGAAAACTTACTAACCAATGACTTTACTATACATAATCATTTTATGTCATTTCAATATTATTATGCACCATATTGTACCTTGTGCTAGGGCTTTATTAATTGCCTAACATGCATTGATCTCGTAATCTAAAAGATATGTTTTGTCCTTGAACTCTTAATTTTCTCAATAATTACCCATCATTTCTTGGTAATTTTTTTAAAAAAAACTAGTACCTATTAAATTAGTATTCAATTCAAACTTATTTAACCTAAATGAATACCTTTAATTATTATCAATTCCACACAAAGTAAATTTTTTATAATTTTGAATTTAACCATAAAATTGCAAAATAAATAAATAAATTGGTAACCATTAACTTATCCATCATTTCATTTCTAACACACCTAAGTTATAAAATCACATTCAATTCCATCAAGTGATAAATTCAATTTATTTCTATCAAATTCTAAACAAACCCTAAAAATAAATCGTACATTAATACAACAAAATTATCGTTACAAAACAAGTAAAACACTTAAATATACAAGAAAATTACAAATACTAAAAAACAATTTCAATAAATTAAATTAAAACACAAATGGGTGGGTTTGCTTACTTGGTGGAGTGAAGCTTGATAAGAAATGAATTCAAGAGAGGGAAGATTATGCTATTAGAAAGATGTTACACAGGCACTGGCGAGTTATGGTGGTCAAATTTATGAGGTAAGGCTATCAGATTTTTTATGTGATGAAGGGGTTAGGATTGCTGTGTTTTCAAATAAAAGAAAAGGATGAAATGAGGAAAAGAGAGGATTATCGAGTTATAATTCCCATTAAAAACGCTAATGAAATTTTTATCAGCAATTTTGTTAGTAAATTAAAACATCATCAAAGCCAATGGAATTGTTGATGATTTTTTTTATTCCATCACCGTTTTCATATGAAATTAATGATGAAAATTTTATGTCATAAATTTCATTAGTAAACCATGAAAAATATTTTTCATTGATGTTTTTATTATTTTTTAATTTTCTAGTAGTGAAAACAATAACATATAATAATCATATTCCATAACATTTTGTCTTCACAAAATGAAACCTCTTTTATTTTAATTTTTCATGAGCTTTCTGGTACCTAGACTAGGTAATGATGCTGTACTTAGTTTATTTATGTGAGTTTAAACCCCTTTAAAACTTTTTATATGCTTTGCTTAGTTAATAATTCAATAGCATACTCAAATTTAACTCCTTTATTATTATAAAGGAACAAAACAAGACCAACTTACAGAATTAAAGTTGAGCTTAGTTTATATCAATTTCATCTTGAAATTATCAATTTTCAATCAAGCACAATAATTTATAACCTTAATACAAACAAAAAATGAAAATAAAAAAATGTTGGTTCATTACTATAGAAGAACAGGTCAATAAGACATGTTCATCCACGAAAGATTCATTTGCTTCAGGAGTTCAAAACACCTCAACAGACTCTACTTTTTTAGGAGTATAACTAATAATTTTAAACTTTGAATTCAGACTATGTATAGGTAATTAAGAAGGATAATAGTTAGATTTATGTTCCATCTAAAGTCCTTGCATATACATAACTCGATCAAATATAATAAAAGTTGAAACATTTTATATTTTTATGAAACTTAATACTCTCTACATAGTATCTGAGTGAGCCATTAGAAGACCATTGTCTACTCTTTTTTTAAAAAAAAATCATAAATGACCTTTCCATCATCCTATACTTCCAATAATTCTATTGACCTTATTACTTTCCTAACCTTTCCAATCTTCAACTTACAATCAATATCCTTTTCAATTTTAAATGACCTTCTCTACTTCTAATACTCTATTGAATCGGCTACTTTCCTAACCCTCTTTAATCTTTCATTTATTATCAATGTCAAACTTAATTCCTTCAACTATCATGTATGGAAAGCTCAAGCCCTACCCTAATTCCAAGGCCAAGCTATTTTTTGCTACTTTGATGGCACAATCACACCCCCACCTAAAAAAATAATGTTACTCATCCCAACACAAGTGTTATTATTAAAATTCTCAATCCTTAAAAAGATTAATGACTTCATTAAGATTCTTTAATCCTAGCCAACATTAATACTTTGCTTATTGAAGATGTTATTACTTAAAACTTTGCTCATTGAGTAATCATAATTATGTCCTCAATAAAGATCATACATTCACACCTAAATATCTGTAGTTATGTTTAAGTGTCCGAAAAGATGAACTATATGTATCAATGGTTTCTATCCGAACTACTCAATCATTGGTCTTCATTCACGATGGTAGGCTACTCAATCATTTGTCACCACACATTTTCCTTCTCAACATTCCTTTTTGTTACTCAATTCCTATACAATAATTCCAGAAAAAGTATCGTTATTAATATCTCTTCCATTTGTTTTAAATTGATATTCATGAAATCTAAACCATTTTACATAAACCTTCTTTAATTTAACAAATATAATTTTCATATTTATTTTCCATAACTTATATTTGTATCTCACACTATTTGAATTTCAAGGACATAATGCCATGATCTTGCATATTGTCTACCCTTTTCAATTAAACACATTAACTCTCCAATGCCTCAAAAAAACCTCTTTTACTTTATCCCAACTTTATCTTATACATCTATTTATATATGTCCAAGTATAGGGTTATTAACTAGATATTCAAATATAAAGTTACACAGTTTCTTTTTTCATACCTTTATCTCATCAACACACAATTTATAACATTTTATAAATTTACTCTTAACAACATAATGCCCCCATGATCCATACTTAGTCGACCCTAAATGCCTTATTCTTCCCATCCATTTATTCCAATTTCTATTTCAAAATACATCCTCAACATTATCACACATTTTACAAGCCAACATATAACAATAAATAATTTTTAATTTATCATAAAATCTTGAATCAAAATACATTTGAAATATAACTACAACTAAATACAATAATTAATTTCAATTTGAATCATCATCACATGCTA
>Ga0325403_1003039_pt1 | contig 15144 bp, 8 predicted proteins | sample PopdelMetagenome_19_FD_205665 | JGI IMG/M metagenome (GOLD analysis project Ga0325403, IMG submission 205665) | Populus deltoides microbial communities from Bellville, Georgia, United States - Xylem-PdKOR-R4 | ecosystem: Host-associated > Plants > Phyllosphere > Stem > Wood/Secondary xylem...
TAATATATATATATTTTTGTTTTTTTATTTTTTTTTTTTTTTATATATATATATATATATATATATATATATATATATATATATATATATATATATATCTCGTCCAAAGATCTAATCCAAAAATCTCGATCACCATGGTCAAAATGGAACATAGATGGAATGTCTGAATATAATATCTTAAACATCCTCCAACAAATGACCATGGCAGCCAATGCCTACAAAACCCAGACAGGAACCCCAGTCATAGTCGAACTCTTTATATATATATATCACCATGGTCAAAATGAAACATGGATGAAATGTCTTAATATAATATCTTAAACACCCTCCAACAAATAACCATGGCAGCCAATGCTTACAAAACCCAGACAGGAACCCCAGATAAAGTCATAGTCGAACTCCTTATATATATATATAAAGTTAAATATTGGTTTGGTTTAGATCAACCCCCTAACCCACACCCAAGTCTTGGGTCAGGTCGGATTTTATAAATTTGATTATATGTCCATAATCAAATAACAACTTATATTATAGGGTTACTATTGATAAACGACTAAATTGTATAAAATAAAATCCTTTAAACTTGAGGAAAAAAACAGCCACCTCTTAAAAAAAATATTTTTTTTCATTTTTCATCCTAAATTATAAGACTTTTTTTAATACGATTCTTTTATTAAGGTATCGTTTGACATTAGATGAAAAAACCCTAAAATCCTATGTATTCCTCTTTTCCTTTACGATAATGATAAAAAGAAAAACAAATCTTTCCAAAATAAAAGCAAAACACATATGAAATTTCACTCTATTTCTCTCTGAGCCTTAAACAATATTAGCCACCACATATCTAAATCTCCACCTATGCAAAGATATCTTTATCGTTACCATCGTAAACATTCACCTCTTACATGAATCATCATCGTCACCACCCCTAGGACCTCCATCATCATCATCAACACTAAACTCCACCTCCACCATGGTTATTTGCCACGGAGTTTCATATGATGATTTGTATTTTTGAAGTTTGACAATTTCTTGATTTTTTTTTGTTTTTGATTAGAGAGAAATGAAAATATATAGGTAGTTTTGGATGGTGATTTTGGTTTTTTGGGATTAAAAACAATGGGTTATTGAACATCAACAATAATACAATTACTTTTTTCTCAAACAATAATACAATTACTTTTTTCTCAATTTGATTGATTATTGATTTATTTGAATTTTGGTCTTAATTACTTGTTATTGATGATGTTCTAGTAAAGGAGAATAAAAAGGTTTGAAAATTTCTTTTCCTGTTGTGTTTTTTATTATTTGCAAAAAATAGAGTGGAATAAGGATGATTTTAGGGTCTTTTTCATCAATTTCCAACAAAACCCTAACAAAAATACCACATTAAAACAATCATATAGTTAATGGTGAAAATTCAGGGTATTTTATTTAGGGGTACTTTATTTTTTTAATTCTATTTTTATCTTTTTTTAAGAAAATAAGTAGCATTTGATCTAAAAACCATTTCTTTCACATGCTATTTAACTGAAACCTAATATGTCTTAGAAGTTGAATCACCTTTCACTTTCTAAAGTTAAGCAATAAAGCTTTAGTTGCTTACTAAACACTTATTTTACACTTTCAAAACCGAAAGCAATAAAAGCTAGAAATGTAAAGCAACAAGCAGTTTTTTGCATGTTTAAAAATATAGTAGATATTGTTTGTGTTCTTTGCTTAGAAATATAATAAAATAATAATTTTTTATTTTTTAAAATCAACATATCAAAGCAATAAAAAAACAAAAATAGTAGTTAAATTTTTTTAAAAAATTAAAAAATCTAAAAAATACAGATGAACCACCATACATTTTGGTTGGCAAATAATTTTGGTTGACAAGTAAATTAAACAAAGGATAATCATTAATGTCAAATAAAAAAGTACTTCACCTTTCTACCATTCTACGTACTATTAATCCAATTCAATTCCTCATATTTGATTATATTAAAGGTACATCAATTACAAGTAGACATTGAATTAAGAAAAATGAAAATAAAGTTCCCCACCTAATATTATCTAAGAAATCTATTAGCTGGTCTATTTAGATACTATAGGTAAATGGTTGATTAAATAAATAAAAATTAACAATCACCCAACAATATTAAGGTAAAATATAAAATGCATGGAGTTTTCATTGTAGTAATTTATAGTAAAAATCTCATGTTAACCTTTCAGAACAAAGTTAAGAAACTTGTTATTTAGGGTAATTTGATAATTTCATAGATGTTCATTATCATTGTCAAATTTAAAAAGAGAAATCAAGCATTTCTCACTTTTATATTGCACATCAAAATGACTTTTCTACCCTTGGATTCATAATTTTTTAAAGCTTGTATCTATGTTTTTTTTTTGTATTTTCAATGTTTTAAGAACAGTAAAATGTCTTAAATGCCCCTAAAAGTTCAGTTTTCTTTAGCTTACGTCCAAAATTATTTTTGTATTTTCATTCGTTTTGTTTTGTTTTGTCAAGTTGCTTTAGGGGTTATTTTGTAATTTAATAGATATAAATATTATTAAAAAAAAGTGGTTGGTGTGTATGGTGCACATGTTAGTGCTTGGGTCGTACTATGTCATCCGGTGATCAAACAAAGGTGTCTGAATAATTTTGGCATCCCCTCTATAATGAGGCAGCGCATATGGCCAACGGTAATCCAGTTTTACGTCGACAATGTTTTTTTCCTTTCTTTTCTTTCTCGCTCTCGATCTTCACGTATGCCCCTTCAAAAATCCAAAACAAGCCTCCAATTTGTTATCATTTTGGATTTGGTCCCTGTTTTTTTATTACTATTTGTTGTATTTAGAATAACTTATAAAATTATAATTATTTTTCAATTTCATTCTTTTTAGTTTTTTCATCTCTCAAATTTGATCTTCATTTTGCTGATTGCTATTTGTTTTTTTAGATAACTTTTAAATTGATTTTCTTATATAATTTTATCCTTATTAGGTTTTTTTTCCTATCAAATTTGACCCATATTTTTTTATACTTTAATAATTGTTTTTAAATTGATTTGTTTCCAATTTAATCATTTAACGTTAAATTAATTGAGAATTGAGCTTTTTAATTTAGCCTGGGTCTAGGAATTCACGAGTTGTAAGTTTTAGAGGTTAACTTAGGTTTAGAAGGTTTGTTTGGATTTTTTTTAAGCTAATGTTTTTTCAATTTTAAAATTCAACATTTATTCAATTGGAGATTGAGTTCAATTATTTTTTATTTAATTGCTTACTATATAATTTTTCTAATTTTGAAAATGACCGGGTTTATCTCAGTTCTTTTTATTTGTCGTTCTTTGTTGAATGTAATTTGACTTATTTTTTAATTTGATATTTTTTTATTTTATCTTTCAACATTAAATTTTTTGGGAATTAATTTTTTTTTTCCAGTTCCATCCTTCAAGGTCGGAGTTTTTTAATATTAGGCTTCATTATTTTCTTTAATTTCATCTCTATTTGTTTATCTCGATTCTATTACTTAGACCACAAGTTTAGTAGGTTAGCCTGGTTTAATTTAGGTTTTTTTTCAAGATTGTTTTTTTAATTTAATATTTGTTACTTTTCATCATTCTTGAGATAAAAATCCATCACTAATCCTCTAAAAAGTATTCCTATATATCTCGAAAGCTTCAAGTGAGTATGAACGACTCTTGATATCTTCAAACTAGGCAACCAATCTAGTAATGTATTTCTGATATGGTCCAACTTCTCATATTTCATCTACCATTCACCTTTCAACTTATATATTATCAATAATGAGTCACCATATACGTCCAACTTTTAAATCTTTATATTCAATGTTGCTTTTAAACCATGTATACATGTTTGATATTCTACCATGTTTTGGTGCACTTAAATTATAATTTAATGACCACAAAGCATTGCTTATGATTCAATAAGATCAAAACTGATCTAACTCTATTTTTTGACATATTAATAACTACATCAAAATACATGGTTCATATGTCATCATTTACCCCCTATTCCTTTTCAACAACCATGATTTACTCATTAAGGAATTCAAACTTCAAAGGCTATAAATTATTTTAATAACAAAATTATAACTAGGTTTTTGTGATAAAATTCCAACAAATTAATATATCTTTTTGATAAGTACAAGAAAGTAGGGTATTGAACCAAATATTTGATTAAGAAAATAAGTAAAAATCTTTTAAGACTTCAATGATTCTAGAGTAATATTGTAAAACCAAATTGAGAGAAAAGTTCACCTAATCTAAAAGAGGATTAAGCTATAAGCTTTAAAAAACAATGAAAAATTATTCAAAGGCTAAAAATCCACAACCAATGTTTTATTTAGGTTTAAAAAATCTCCTTATTTTTAAAAGCTGAACTTAATAATTCTATTTCATGTAAATAGAAGGAATAATTGATTCATTCAATCAAAATTAATCAAATTCTTATTCTACTCAAATCAATAAATGAAATCCAACTCAAATCAAATTAATAATAGTAAACCCAAAAACTATTTTTTCATAAAAAATGAAATAGGAAAAACTAATAGAAAAAGTACTTCTAAAAATAATCCCTTTATTGATGCAATCAAATGTTCCTTTAATTTAGATTAATTTTGTTATCAAAACAATTAAATCAACTAGAGTTAGTTTCACTATTTATATGAATAGCAAACCAACTTGATATATATAATTTAATGTGATTAGCTAATAAATTTAGGTTAAAACTCAATGGTTCATATGTGGTGGTGAATATGGGTTTGAGTACTCGGAGAAGCAGTATTTTCCTTTATGATCCAAATAATATTGTTGATGTAATTTAATATGTTTAGTTAACATATTCGAGTCTTAACTTAATGGTTTACATGTGGCTAAAATAACTCGAGGAGGATTGACATATCGTCTAAATTGTTTTTTTTTTTTAAAGAAGCAAATGACATATTGTCATCCCTTATCAAAAGCAAAAAAATAATACAGGTCCACACACTTAGGTTTTTGTTAACAGGCCCATGACTTATTTAACTAGTTATTTGGGGTTCTTACACCTTTTTATTTTTTTAATTCAATCCATTAATATGCTGTTTTTATTTAATTTTATCATTCAGTATTCGATTGATGATAAATTATTTTTTATATTTTTTTATCATATAATATAAACTTTTTGACCATTTTTTTTTATCTTTTTTTTTTCTACTTCCATCCTTTAATATGAAAGTTTTAATTTTTTTAAATTTCATCCTTTCATATAAGATTTTTATTTAATTTTATCCTCTATTATTTGATTAATTTTTTTCTTTGAATCTACCCAGTGAATAAGATTATGTTGGGATAATTTTCATACAATTTAATTTAAAACCTGAACTAAGCACATAACTAGATATATATTTTTTACTTTTGAAGTGCTATCCCAAATTTTATAACAATACATAAAAGTTTCTGTTTTTATAAATATTATTTTTTTATATTCAATTTTTTTTCAATCTTCATGCAAGAAGAGAAGCCTTAAGGATTTTATCACCATGATATACATCATGTTACTCCTATTTCAAAAAACCTAATCCAAAAATAAGCCCCCTACGTACAAACTGAAAAAGCTCGTTAATGCCGAAAAAGACCTTAGAGGATAAATTATTTGCAAAAATATTGTCCACTAGTTAAGGGCACATGAGTAATTCCGCCCAAAACTCTAGCAAGATACCAATCTCTCCCTCTCCCTCTCGCACGCACGCACGCACGCACGCACGCAGAGAGATAAATCACAATCGACCTTAACCTAACCTCCACAATCTTCTGTCATACGACACACCATCCCAAAACCCAGAAAATAATTATCCGGGAAAATCTTTCCATCACTTTCTAGACATCCAGACAAAAAAGAAAAAATCTCGAATAGATAGATAGATAGATAGATGTCAACGTCGGGACAGCCACAATTCCGATACACGCAAACACCATCAAAGGTTTTGCATCTACGAAACCTTCCATGGGAGTGCACAGAAGAAGAGCTAATCGAGCTATGTAAACCTTTTGGAAGGATCGTAAATACTAAGTGCAATGTGGGCGCCAATCGGAATCAAGCCTTTGTCGAATTCGTAAGTAATTTTCATTAGGAATAGAAAATGTATAGTCATAATTTGTAGGGTTAGGCGAGAGAATAATTTGACTTAGCATAATCTGGTTGTGAATCTGATTTCAGGTAGACCAAAATCAGGCAATACAAATGGTATCGTATTATGCGTCGTCGTCGGACCCAGCGCAGGTTCGGGGTAAAACGGTGTATATTCAATATTCGAATAGGCATGAAATTGTGAACAATAAGAGTCCAGGTGATAATCCTGGAAATGTATTGTTGGTTACCATCGAGGGTGTTGAAGCTGGTGATGTCAGCATCGATGTCATTCACTTGGTAATTGCCTTTTCTTTTTAATCCTGATTTGTTTTCGTTTCTCAAGATTTCTGTTGATATATGTTTTTGCTTTTTAAATGCAATAAGTTGGTTAAATGAGCTGAAGTCACGAAAAAGCTGCCTAGAATTAGGGTTTTTTAGGCAATTGATGAATGTTGTATTGGAGTTAAAAATGTGATAAAGAAAATAAGCAGCTTCAGGAGCATAGCTTACTAGTTGATGCATTTTTGTTTTTGGAGGGATTTCCACATAGCCCTACCAGAGGCTCGTGATTTTGGAAATGGCTTGTATATCATGAAGATATTTCATCAGTCATTACCATGTAGCCCTACTAGAGGTTTGTAATTGTGGAATTGGCTCCTATATCATGTGAATTCTGCATGTTTGCTCACTATTGTTGTGTTAGCGACAACAAATTTCTGACAATATAATGCACCGGAAAAGATATCATTATCCTGTCCATCTTCTTTTCTTTTCCAGTGCAATTTCATACAAGAGTGGAGGAAAAAGTATAACATTAATGTTATTCTCTGTAATTATGCCTGTTATAAGATGTACCATACTTAATGTGCAGATGATGGCTACTCGTGTAAAAATTTCTTTAGTTGCTTTGAAAATTTCATTTATCTTAAAGAGTTGGCATTCTCAATACTTTGGTTTGAATCAACTTTCCACAGTTTTTAATCGGACATTTTGGTTTATAGCTTTGGTGGAAGATTCATTTCATTGTTTTATTACTTTTTACATGGAAATAGCACCATGATTGGATTATTTATTAAATAGTGCTTTAATTTTATTTCAAGTCAGTTGAATCACAGATGATGATGCCTCTTATTTAGATTCTTTTGTTGGAGACAGTTTGGAAATATTATCATTCGTCATTCTCCTTTCTAAGGTCTATCTTGACGCATTCATGTACAGGTGTCATTCTGCACTTATTTCTTATATATTTGGAAATTTTGTTTTGTGTCTTTTTGCCAATGATTGGGGCGATCCCAAATGGAGTATAGTCGAATTCCTCATTCTATCATCATTATAGAATCTGATGTACATATCATTAAAACTTTTTGCAGGTGTTTTCTGCTTTTGGCTATGTGCACAAAATTGCTACTTTCGAAAAGGCTGCTGGTTTCCAGGTGAGGTGTTAAAAAATGCTTTCGATCTTCTTGAGATTGCTTTTTTTTCTTTTCTTATATTAGTATCATCTTTTCCCCCAATATATTTGCAGGCATTAATTCAATTCACTGATTCTGAAACTGCATCTTCAGCAAGAAATGCCTTGGATGGGAGAAGCATACCCAGGCATGCTCTTCTTTCCTTTCCTAACCTTCAATAACCCCCACTCCATCCTCTTATTTTTTGGGGGAATTTTCTGTTAGTATGGCAAGTATAGTTAATTTGTAATGTTATGGTATTATGTTTAATAAATTCAGGTACTTGCTTCCAGAGCATGTTGGTTCCTGCCACTTACGCATTTCGTATTCTGCGCATACCGATCTCAATATCAAGTTCCAGTCCCATAGGAGCAGGTAATAAGATTGTCCCAACTATTAAGAGGTCAAATGCTTAGATGTTTTCTCACAGTTCTTCTATTTCATTTGTTGTTCAAAATCTTTCAGCACTATTGTACTTCATCTGTTTTGGAATTCGGGGCCTTGCTAATTGGTGTGTGCTTTTGTCATTTAGGAGGTTAGGGAAGCCTGATAACCAGAACACAGATGTATTGTCATGAACGCTTAGTAATTTCCTTCATCTTTAGATACTAGTTTATTGCATTTGCACTTGCCATTTTAGTTAGAATGTTTGGTGTATGATTGCTGAATTTCATTAAATGAAAACATTGTTCATACAAGCATTATTCAATTTCTGGTAGCAGTTTATTGCATTTGCACTTGCTATTATCCTTTTTGCCCATATTGTTTTTTGATGTCTACTTTTGAAGTTTGTTTATTTCTGAAGTCAATGCTAAGTTTGTTTCCCATAATCTTAAGGTGGCAAAATATTCACTTTCATAACAAGCTATTCATAGCAATTGTTTGCTTCAAACCATCTAACAACAAGGCCAAACAAACCATTAACAATCAATTAGCTGATCAATTTATTGTCTTCCTTGTGTCTTTTCTTTGATGATATTTGTCCATCTTTAAGTAAATGTGGAATTTTTCAAACTTTCATTTTCATTTGGAGAGGCCATTTTATCCTAATCTTTATTGAATCTTCTATCTAGCAGAGGATTGCAAAAAAGCAAGCCAATAGATTTTGCAAAAGTTTTAACATATTTTTTCATGGTTGTGTCTACTTATTCATCATTTATCTATATCTTTTGTTATGTTCCTTCTTTGATGCAGCTTCTGAAATTTATGCACCAGTAGTCATGGATAGTGTTTGATATTTGTTTGTATGACACTCGTAGATTTTATCTCCAAATTTTGCAGAGACTATACAAATCCATATCTCCCTGTGAATCCTACTGCAATCGAGGGACCTGTTCAGGTAAGTCTTTTCTGATTACTTTTTGAATTGCATTACTGAATCTTCACCGATAAGCTGTTTTCTCCAGCCTACTGTTGGCGCTGATGGAAAGAAGAAAGAACCTGAGAGCAATGTGCTTCTTGCATCAATTGAGAATATGCAGTATGCCGTCACCATCGATGTTCTTCACACTGTGAGGAAGACCTATGTGATTACATGTTTCCTTTACATGGGATTTTATTTTTAATGAGTTTTACTCATACTGTGCTCTGCCTGTTCATTATAGGTATTCTCTGCATTTGGTACTGTCCAGAAGATTGCTATATTCGAGAAAAATGGTGGAACACAGGCGCTAATTCAGTACCCAGGTATGCCTTCTGTCATGATTAATTGTTCACAAATTTAGCTTGCGACTTGTGTATATTTACGGTGACTACTTGCATCAGGTTGAAAGCCTTTTTTGATTAATGCAGTTCTTTAGTTGTCAGATTATCTGGTTTTCCAGCCCTGGAAACCATCTAGGATTAGATACATCTTCGTCTAGCTTGAAATAAATATTCTACGCTCAGTTAATCAGACTTTGAACTTCATTTGGATTCTTCATTTTCCCATTTCTCTTACCCATTTTTTCTTCCTTTATTGGTTTGGTTTGGGTATAAAAGGAGCTTTAGTCATGCCAGAATTTCCTTTCCCTGCTTGAAGAGGTTCTATACCAAAGTTGTTGGGGTTGGCTGAACGAATGCCATTTGTCTATTTCATCCTATTTAAGCTACACCAAATCCTTTTTAATAGTAACAATCTATCACCTTTTTTTTTTTTTTAAATGTTGTCATGCTACCAAATTACAACTGGTCACAAATCATCTTTTTTTTACTGTGAGTTTATGTTTTTTGAAACTGATTAATATTACCATCATGACATTACGTTCTTTTTAACATTATTTTGACCATTCATGATCCTCTTTGCTTATTTATTGGCCAGGGTTTTTAACAATGCACGTGCTCTATTTGTTAGATAGGCGTAAGCAGTAATCATGTCTTCATTGTTTTCCAGATGTTGCGACTGCAGCAGTAGCCAAAGAAACTCTGGAGGGACACTGCATTTATGATGGTGGCTATTGTAAGCTTCATCTATCATACTCTCGTCATACTGATCTCAATGTAAAGGTATAAAAATATGTGCTTTTGATTTAATGTCATGAGAAAAATAGTAAAAGGAAAAATAAAAGAGATGCTGATAGAAAAAAAAGTGCATCTATTCTTGATGAAAAAAAAGAAAAGAAAAAGATTTGGTCCTTAAAATGCATGCTTCTTGACACTTGATGACCCCCTTCTGGTTGGATATGATCCTCTTTTCTTGTTTTTGTAATCTATCTGGAGAGTCTGATCAGTTGCTTTTGTTGGTAGGCCTATAGTGATAAAAGTAGAGATTACACCATCCCAGATGCAAGTTTGATTGCAGCACAAGCTCCTGGCCTTCACACTGCTCCTACAATGTGGCAGAATCCTCAGGCTGGCTCAATGTACACTGGGAATAACTATGCTACCACTGCTGCTGTTCCAGTTCAAGGTCCTCCTGGGCAAGTGCCAGCTTGGGATCCAACCATGCAGGCAGGTGGACAAGGCTATGCATCAGTTCCTGGCACTTATCCTGGTCAAACATATCCAACACCTCCAGTGTCTGCTTATGCTACTGCTGCAATACCTGCAGGCTCCTCTCCCCGTTCACATAGCAGCCCAATTTCTCATAGTGTGGCTTCTATGGCAATGAGCCACCCAGGGATGCAGTCAAACTTGCGACCTAGTGGTGCTTCACCTCCTGGTCAGCCTCCATATTATGGTTGATGATGATGTATTCTTCTTGTTTAAACATTTTTTGTTTTTGCCTTTCCAGCATTCGATTCTGGTAATGATGATAATCTTTGATATGCTGTGGGTTCACCTATCTTGTGAGGCTTTCATGTTTGGTTCAAAAGAAAAAAAATGTTTTTTTTTTTACTTCTAGCACCTTATGTTTTCTGGGAATACAATGCTGGATGGAATTTATATGTTCTCAGCCCTTATCAGTGCTGGAAGCATGTGAACTTGGTCCAGCTCTATCTGGTTCAGCATCAATATAGAAAATTACTCAACAGCTTTTATATCCTCAGCTTGTAGCAACAGTAGCTCGTAAAAATCCCCGTTCTAGTTATATAGCACTCTAAAATTGTTGATCTGATCTCCAAGGTAATGTTTGATTATTGTCTCGGAATAAAAAAAATCGAAGACATGTCTGTTTAAACCATCCACTCAAGTACATAATGAAAAAAATAAAATAAAAATGCTGATGCATCGACCTTTATTTTGAAGGGCATGCTTTTATCTTTGCCTTTATTGCATTCTTTTGTATTAAGCTAATGACAGGTTGATCTTTAATCCATAGATAGTGTAAACTCTGAAGGGAAATCGTTTTGACAAGGAGCTAGGATTTCCTTTTTCTTCATTGATTTATTTATTTATTTATTTTGTAACTATCATAATATTCTTATCAATCTTGATGTTTCTTTTCACACTCTCAACAACACAAGTATTTTTCCCTTGAGGGAAACACAATGAAAGTGGAAGCAACTACATTACTAGTTACTGGTCTGGACTAGAGGCAGAGTCAGAGTCATCTTCAATGATTGATCCAGGCACAACATGTGTTGCCAACAAGGATGGTCCCGATCTAGATAGCTGTTGCGTTTCTTTAGTGGTTTTGGTTAGGGGGTCCTAATTAATGACCTCATGACTCTGTCTCTGCCACAGCCCTTCTCCAACAGTGCAGTTAAAGGCTTGATGAAGTGATATCTCAATTCTTCAATGACCTCACGACTATGTCTTCCAAGCCTTTGGGTGGGGATCATTTTTCTCTCTACCATGTGGCTAACATGTGAGCGTGGATACTCGAATGCAAGGTTGTTAAAATCGTGATTTGACTTGTAAAATCATATAATTTTATGAGTCAATATATATACTTAACGTGTTAAATCGTTTTAAAAACTCGAAAATAGATGAAATCAGGTTGAAATCGAATAAAATCGCTAAAATCGGGTGAAATCGCATAAAATAGCGATTTCACCACCAATTTAACGCTTTTAGCAAAAAACATAATTTATCTTTACTGTTTCCTTCAGCTCCAGGTGTCCAACGACTATTGGCCTATTGCTATTACAGAACAAAGCAAAATTACGTAACAGTGTAACACTTTCTTTCTTTCATCGACTTTCACACACACACAGAGAACAAAATCAAAATCCCTAAATCCTTAGTCTCCTTCTCTTAGCTGTCCAACAATCAACCACCGGTCCACCACCAATAGCCCTCTTTTTTTTTTTTCTATCATCGACGGCGTTCTTTTCACCAGCCACCGTGAGATTCAGAGTTCAGACAACAACAGCGGTGTCTCTCCAGTCTCCACCAACCATTGTAAGTTATTCTCTATCCGAATGGTTTTCTCTTCTCTGTAGCTAACTACCAAGGGTGCTATTTTTTTCCCTATCCGTCTCCATGTTGGTGCACAGTGCACACAAATAAACTAAAATAACATTAATTATTTCTTACTCTATTTTTAAGGTTTCTAATATTAGTTTGATTAGATTCGCAGGCTCCAAATTTGATTGGATTCATGATTGATTTTCTTTGGTTGCAATATTGATCTGCACAGATCAAAGGTAAGAACCTATATTTGTTTTTTTATTCATGATTTAAAGTTGTTTAATTTGATGCTTTAATCTTTGCATGACCGTTGTTTAGGTAGTTTTGTTGGTCTTAATTAAGTTCATTCGAAGTGGGTTTATAGTTTGACTTTTTATCATTACTCGGAATTTTGGTTCATTTTGAGTCTGTGTAAAGGGAGATTTTTTTTTTTAGCAGTTTTTGCTAACTGTTTATAAATGCTTGAGTACATTTCAATGAGCTTTTTTTATTTATTTTTTATTTTGATATGTAACTTTAAGCAAATTTGACTCATGAGATGGCGGTGAAGTGCTAATTTGCTGATTTATATCTTAATAAAATTGGATTCTAGTAGATTGCTTCTGTTTTTGACAAATTGTTTTTCCATGCATTTGGAAGGCTAAGCAAGATTCTGTTTTCTACTGATATTGCTTCTGTCAGCAGTCTCTAGAAGCCTGGATTACTTGTCCCATTGAGTAACTTGGGCAACAGGGCGTTGCACAATTAAGTTCTGGTCATGTTTTGCAGGGAAGATTGATCATGAACTGCTAACTGGGTTCATAGTAGATCTGTGTTTTATCCTGTTAAGGTGCAAGTGGGAATTAAACAGGTATTATAGTTTTATTGCAATTTATCTTAACTAATCTATCTTTTCTTTTTTTTGTAATTTTAATTTGGTGGTGTGAAAATGGTTTTTTTATGAATTTTATGTTTGAATGATATATGCATGATTGCGAGTTCTCTTGATTGGTTTTTCGACTATTTTCACCTTGATAGTTTGACCTGTTTATTTTTCAGAATAGTTTTTTAGGACTGTGGGTTGAAATAGGTGATTTTTTTTAATGTACTTTAAAATTTTTTATAATTTTATAATTTTACGATTTGTTTTTACTATCTAAATTTATTTTATATTTTTCATGCGTGTTAAAATTATGATTTTAACAACTTTGCTCGAATGTGCTTACTTCCACATTTGTACCAGCCAAGTTCACTAGAATTTCAATAACATGTGGCCTGAAGAAGGGCATGGTCTTCTTCAACAGCAAAAGCGTTTTACCAAAGAAAAGGCAATAGAGACAACATGTTCTTTCGGATGCGACGAAAGGGTAGCCAGTGGAGAATAGTTCCTAGCGAGCTAGCTCTATAATCCAACCCTACTTGGACGGGGCACCGACAGTGTATGATATTTTCGTAGCATGTATTTTCACAAACAAAATTAACCCAACTTGTTCATTCTCCATGTCTAGTACTAGATGGATAGTAATTTCCTCCAAGGCTTTTCGTCGCAAGGAAACTAGTCGGTTTCAATTTATAAAGGGGGGTACGTCAGAAGTGGTGTAGAGCTGGAATATTTTGACAAATTTCCTGCCTCATATGCCAGTCCCTGTCATCTCTAATCAATCCCTATACATCTCTTGTAGTAGTTTTGACAAATGCAAGGCAAAACATTAACCAAAACGAGCAGCAAAGCAGAAATGTTTGTATAAGGTGTGATTTGTTCATGTCAATTCTTCCATCTCTTGGGTTGATTACTTCTCGGATCAAATATATGCTCAGTTGAATTTCCCTTTTTATTTTTGTTTTTTTTGTTACCGCTAGTTCCCTTAGGAAGAAGAGTCTTGTACGTAACCATGCAGTTTATGCTCGTCGTCTCCTAGACCCTACTGTCTGTACTCACCTTACGCATGAATGGCCCATCCTCTGAAACTAGCTGTTCCCTTTCCATGGCCTGTTGAATCACCTCTGCCACTGTTTATTCACTTCTATACGAGAACTTACTAGATTGAGCTTCGTTAATATCTCCTCATTTTTACCTTTCTAATAGATTCTTCAACTATTGATGTATTATGAAATTCAAGTGAAAAATGATGAACTTTAGAAATGCATAATAAAAGTTGAAGAATCTAAAAAAATAAAAATAAAGTTTAAATCTATAAATTCCTTAAGAAACAAAATAATAAAAGATACAAGGGTACTTTCATATTTAATCGTGTGTTTTAGGCAGTAGTATAAAAGAATTATAACTTTTTTTTTTCAAAAAGAAATAAAAACATGAACCTATTGATCAACGAAAATCTTGATAATACTCATCGGTTTTTTACTCAATAATCGGGTAGTTTATCTAATTAAAAAGAAATTAGATATGCAAATTATATAATTTAGGGAGGAGGTTTTGTGTTTAATTGTCATATTTAATGAATCACATGCTAGCTTTTAGTGGATTAGACCTGTTTATTTTTGCGTTTCAAAAGCGCTTTTGAAAAAAATTAATTTTTTTCTTTGCTTTAAATTAATATTTTTTTAGTGTTTTTAGATCATTTTAATGTGTTGATATAAAAAATAATTTTTTTAAAATAAAAAAAGTATTTTAATATATTTCTAAGTAAAAAATACTTTGAAAAATAATCATAACTGCATTTAAAAAAAAAAACTAATAATAAATATGCTTGAAGAGCTAGCTATCTATATATGTCAACAATATTTGATGTAATAGATACTTGTTTTCAGGTGGGGTGCGCATATGTATTAATTGCTTTGGTCTGCCTCATCTGTCACCAAAAAT
>Ga0325403_1003045_pt1 | contig 15130 bp, 9 predicted proteins | sample PopdelMetagenome_19_FD_205665 | JGI IMG/M metagenome (GOLD analysis project Ga0325403, IMG submission 205665) | Populus deltoides microbial communities from Bellville, Georgia, United States - Xylem-PdKOR-R4 | ecosystem: Host-associated > Plants > Phyllosphere > Stem > Wood/Secondary xylem...
TTTTAAAAAGTCTACTGATATTGAATAGAAAATAAAAATAAAAAAACTATTTATTGCAAATAGAAAACTAAAAAGGCCTAAATATACTGAATAAAAATAAAATAAATTTCCTAGACTAAAAAGGAAAAAAGAAAAACAATTAAAAAATATTTTTCCAAGAATCTCCTACATCACAAAGGACCACTTAATACCTATATAATTTTTATTATTATCTTGCTAGTTATTTTTTTATTATTAAAAAAAAAACAAAATAGTTTCTTTACCATAGTTGACTATTAATTCTGTGTTTTTCAAACACACTTGTAGGTCAGACGAGATTGAAAATCTTGACTAAAATTTGAGGACATCCCAAGGAAAAAACAATTATATTGTAATCTAGAACTGATGGAGGACAAGGTGATGAACAAATATAAAAAGACAGATTCAATATTGGGTTTCTAACTAAAATGAAAACATAGAAATTAAAAAATAATATACTCTTTTAAATATCCAAGCCGAATGCCAAGAGACTACTCAGATGCAGTTGCGGGCCTCTTGAACTCGTAGCCCTATTCCATTCAGGCTGCAGCCTATTGTAATGGTCCAGGCTAATTTAGCCGGACTTAAACACTGGCCCATTAGAGAGGAATGTAAACAAAGAAAAAAGGAAAACAGATCGAGCTTGGAATTTTGGAGAGAGCATGTACGGGAAAAAAAGAAATGGATATGGTGTATCTTGTCTGTCATCTTCTCATTCGAAGTTTTGAAGCTTAACAGGATATGGAAAAAGCGCGAACCTTTCTTCTCCAATTGCAACAGGTAACCTCCCTAACATAATCTATAACATCTGACTTTTTATTGTCTTCTACTTTAAGCATTTCATGGCAACCAAATTTACTTAGTATGCAGGCAATCTTAAAGTCTGTGAATTCTCTACTTTGTCGATCGAAGTTGGAAAGATAATACCCACTTCAGTTTAATTGTTTCCTTTTCAATTGTTTTGTTACAGTGTCATGTAATGTTGGAAAAATACTGAAAATTTGAGAATTGTAGACTGCATAGAGATTTTTTTTTGTATAGCTTAAACATGATATGTGTGGGGAGGTTTTTTTTTATCCCACTTTTGGTGGTCAGAAGAGAATTTGAAATATTATTTGTATAATTTTAGGAACATGAATATCAAGAAATGTATTTTCAGGACCACCTTTTCATGACATCCTTTGGAATATCTTTTTTTTAATTTCAGATATTTCCATTGAAGTAATAATTCTGATATTTCTGGTTTTGTATAGTGACGCATTGAATGCCACTCGGTTGATGGAATGATATGAAGAGTGAGGAATTTTTGGATGATGAATATATCAGTTGATGGATATATTGTTGTTGATATGCCAAAAGTTTAGCTTGTAAAATTCTTGTTTTTTTTAATTAGCATATAGATTGCGGAGGCTCGCTGAACGTTGTCATGCAAAAGCAGAACATTCTATATTCCAAGGCCTCTTTTGGTGTTGGAAGGAACCCAGATAGACAACTTGATTGTAGAATTCCTTGTGTAGCTCCAAGCATGCTTCCTTGTAGAGGTAATGAGAAGTCATGTCTTATGAAGGCAAAATTCCCCTCTATCACTAAACATGCAGGCTTGAATTTTCCAAAAAACAATGATGGTTGGCGGCCCGGGAGAATCAAAGCCGTGGTTGATGAAAACCCAGGTGAATTATCTGATGAAGATGATGATCTCTGTCCTGTGGATTGTGTTAGAGAATTCAAGACTGATGAGGAATTCCTTAGAATTCTTGAGAAGGCCAAAGAAACTGATTCTTTAGTGGTGGTAGATTTTTATCGCACTTCTTGTGGAAGCTGCAAGTATATAGAGCAGGGGTTCGCAAAATTGTGCAAGGGTTCTGGTGATCAAGAGGCTGCAGTAACCTTCTTAAAGCATAATGTGAGCATTTCTGTAAGCTTAATTTGTCCAGATTGCACAACTCATATAATCTCTAAATATTGTTCAAGGACCGTGCACGAAAAGCACATAAATGTTTGGGAGTTAGTGACCATCATCAACCTAATATGATACTCCCCCAACAAGCTACCAACAAAAAGTAGGATGTTTGTGATAACTTGATGTCTATTTGAATTGTGCTATCAAATATATTAACAAAAATCAGCAGACAATTTCCGAAAACCATTTAAATAAGAGGATATTAATGTGAAGGTACCTCAATTTAAAAGGATGCCTTTTCTAGCAAAGCACCTACCTGTCAGCGTTGGACTCTCCTAGCCAGGTTTTGGCCTATTTTGATTGAATGATCATCAGTTTCAGCGTGACTTTATTCTGCAATAAACCAAGAAATATAGCTTTTATATTCTGGTTTCAAATGAATGTGAGTTCCCGACTATGTAATTTAATGCAGGTAATTGATGAGTATGATGAACAATCTGAGGTTGCTGAACGACTTAGAATCAAGGTAATATATGGTATCTATATGCTCTTCTTTGTTCACTACGAGGAGTCAGGCCAGGAAAAACATGTCTTGTGCAAAGCTAAATTGAGAGGGACAAAAGAGGGGACGATTCTTTAACAGAGTTCTTCCTGGTTTTACCTGCCTATCCTGTAATTCTGGCCCATGCATTTTTACGATCTCAGTATGCATCCCACTGATCGTTTTTTTCCCCAGTTGATATTTATATTGATATGAATGAACCTGAATTGATGCAGACTGTTCCCCTCTTCCAGTTCTATAAAAAGGGAGTGCTGGTGGAATCGTTCCCTACAAGGGACAAAGAGAGGATTCTTGGAGCAATTCTGAAATACACTTCACCAGCAGCTCAAGACACCTAAGTTGAATATGGTTCTGTCCAGCCTCAAACTCCTGTACAAAAGTAATGTAATACTTTATGTGGAGACAGATTTGATTAAGTGACATATAGGACATATTCATCTGCAATAATATATAGGGTGTGCGCTTCATTTGAAACATAAATTTTTCTTTAAGCATACAAGTATAAGTCCATCTTCGAACTTTTGTTGTTTCTATTTAATCAACACTATTGTGAAGTGCTAGTTCGGTTTCTGCTTTTGAAGGGAGCGGGGGTTACTTCATAAGGTGTGCTGGTCATTTTGCTGCAGCTGCAAGAGGTAATGAGCCACCATCTTGTGACATTCTATACAAGTGCAAATGTTTAAGGCTTGAAGCATGCTCTAAGTCATGGTTGAAGCTGTTTGTTTATACGAATGGCATTATCATTGTTGTTACTGAGAGTATATAGGAAAAATCAGGATATAGGAAACACCAAAACAAGGTAGACCACAAGAGTCCTGCTGGAAAGGAATCCAATCTCATATTATTTACCACATACCGATTCTTTCTGATTACAAAAAAAAAAAGAAGCTATAATATGATCGAGCATATATGATTTTATTTATTATATATAAAGCTAAAAAATATCAGATTTTCGCCGTTCTCACACTCATAATTTACTATGCTTTGGACAATAAATTCAATATTTTACTCCTACCCTACAAAAACAACATGCTTTGCTAGGAGGGTAGTTCGATCTTTTTATAAGGGTTTACATATCACTATAAATTTCATTAGGGTTATTATAGATATCTTATATTTGTATAGCACAGTAAAAATATTAAATTATTATTTACATTTAATTAATTTAAGGGGTATTTTTGGTTTTTTATGTTTTTCAAAAAATCAAATGACCAAATTACCTCTAATATGAAATTTCCTAAGCTTTGGGTCCATGTGTATTTTTTTAATTATTTTCTATAAGTTTTTATGTTATTATTAGGTTGTATTAGGGGTGATTTAATCTTTCTTCATTTTTAAAAATAATTAAAAAAAATTGTTATTGCATACTATGCATGTGCCAGCGTTTGAGGCAGATCAATGCTATTTGAGTGGCATATGAGCCGTCGCCCGATAGAATAATACTAGCTTCCACCACGATGTTTGAAGCTGTATAGTGCCCTCTTCCACATAAAGCGATGCATGTGATGTTTTGAATGAGGGTTTGCTGTCGACCACCCTTTTCTTTTCTTTTCCTTTTCTCTCTCTCCTCCTCGTTGAATATCATGTTAGCCATGAAAAAAAATCAACTTTATCCTCTTATTTTATGACATTTTATATTTGGCTCTCAATATTTTTATTTCTAAGTTTGATTCTTAGTTCTTTTATCAAATTTTAATTTGTTTTTAATTTCATCATTGAATCCATAATCTTGATTTTTTATTTGGATTCTTTTGTAAATTTAATTTTTCTTTTCAATTTTACCTTTTAATTCAAAGTTTCATGATATTTAATGTTAGGCCCTCAATATTTTAATTTCAAATTTTAGTTCCTAGTCCTTTTATCAAATTTTAATTTGTTTTCAATTTTATCATTGGATTCATAATCTTAGTTTTTTTTTTTAAAAAAAAAATTGGCCTTCATTGTCTTGATTTTTATTTTTTATTTTGGATTATTTTGTTAATTTGATATTTTTTTTCAATTTTATCCTTTGATATTTAAGGTTAGACCCTTAATGTTTTGATTTTAAATTTTGATTTTGAATCCTTTTATCAAATTTTAATTTATTTTCTGTATTATCCTTGATTCCATAATCTTGATTTTTTTTGTTTTTTCACATTTGATCCTCATTCTCTTTATTTTTATTTTTTTATTTTGGATTCTTATGCAAATTTGATTTTTCTTTTTGATTTTGCCATTTAATTCAAAATTTTAGGTTGTCCTTTTATTTTTCAGGATTCGACCCTAGAGTTAATTCGAGACAAGTACCGGGTCACTTGTCAGGTGGGTTGACATGAGTTAACTCAAGTAAAACAATTTTTATTTTTATTAAAAAAGTAAAAAATGATATTATTTTGAAATAAAAAAATAAAAAAATCAACGAGTTTTGACTAGGTTTATCACGGATTAACCAAGTCAGGGGTCAATCTGTGTTTTTAATCGTTCCACACCGAGTCAATTTTCCTAAATTTCTTTTGAAACTAGACCCACCATATATCTTGAGTCACTCTAGTCACAAGTCAACCTAACATTTTGCCTTCTATGGGTTATTCTATTTGCATTGGATTTGCTAGTTTTTTGTTTTTTTTTTTCAATTGATTTCTTGTTATAGATTTCATCCTTATATATGTTTGTGAGTCTTTGGAATTGGCAATCATTGTTTTTTTCAATTGTTTTTTAGTTTTTTTCTCCTTTTTTAAAATATATCAACAACGCTGGAGTATTGATTTTTTACATTAATTTTTTTTATCCTGATCCATAACAAAGCGTGAGCCACCTATCTAATTTTAAACTATTAAAATATACTTAAAAGAACAGTTATAAAATTTGTCTAGATTCGGTGACTCACCAAATTGGAATATGTACGGGGTTGAGTTTATTTTCAAACTAAATTGAGAGAAGATCTAGTCAAATTTGAGTAATTTGAGAGTCAACTCATAATCTGGTTGATTCAACCAAACTAGAGTGAAAGCCGGCTAAATTAACCCTAAATTTTTTTTTTAATTTTTCTGTAAAATAATATATATATTGACTGACCTACATGTTTATCCAACCAGCTAGTCGACTTAAATGTTAACCTAGCATACCTACAATCTGGACCACCTTGTCGTTCATGAATCATGACATTCGCTTTCAGTGTCTTCACTTATAGAGAGATTCAGCACAATGATCTGTCCGTCCAATGAACGAACAGCATCTGGTTTATTTTAGTAACCTCTTCCAAGGATTCCCTAATCCTATATCGTGAAAGCCCTCCGGAGGGAATGGTCCACGGCAAGCCCTCCGGAGGGCCTCCTCAGGTCCTTCAGAGAGAAGCTAAATACAGGGAGTGGGCCCACATTGCTTGATTGGCTGGTGCAGTGAAACCAAGTGCTATTACTATCCACCGTACAAAATCACTGCAATATGATTGATGAAATATGAAAAAACCTGTGCAAAAATTCTTCTCCGACATCGGTCGTCCTTCAGATATCGTGAAATCTGGAGCCACTTGGGAAAATACAATAGCATTAGGGCTATCAAGCTCTAGTAGCCACATCTTAGTAGGGTCCATGACCATAATCCAGGGAAAAGATTTGTAGTTAGCCAAAGTCTGTGCCCTTTAGAGGTGCCTTCCAGCCAGTGAGGCCTTCTTTTTGCAACGAGGCCAATCACCGTGCAACACTTGGCTCTCGTGCAGCCTCTTTCAGAGAACTCCCCTGGGGGCCAAATGCGTGACCACGCTTCTCAGACAGACACGTGGCCATATAAAAAAATGTGATGCTACTCAACTCAAGTTGGGCTGCGTTTCCAAAATTTCAGATTTTTTTTCCACATGTTTTGTATCGTTAAAAAAATATTATTTAAATATATTTTTAAATAAAAAAATATTTTAAAGAGTAATTGAATATCAAATACGCTAGTAATATAATTTTTTTTATCGAGTTTTTTTTTAAATTAAATTTAAGAAAAATACATTTACTTAAGGTTTTTAAAAAATATGTATTTAATGAAAATTATTATGAGATAGATTTTTATATATAAAATAAATAAAAATTATATGATATTTTAATTTTTATAAAATTAAAATATAAAATGCAATCATGTATGACACCCCGTGTAAAAAACAGAAATCATTTAATTAATATAATAACTTTTTTCTTATTGTTAGGTTAAAATTTTTTTTTATTACAATAATAAACGACATCTAAAAGCTCACGTACATTTCAACATGCATAGCAAAATAAAGTTTAAAAAGAAGTTTGCATGTATTAAACAAGTGTTTTTTTATAACTGTAATTTTTTATTTAATAATTTAATCATTGAAATACATTCTAAAGTCCAAGGTCAAATTCAAGAATACCTTCAAATTCGACTCACAATATAATGTTTTTGAATTTTCTTTCCCGATCAATTTTGGACTCTTTTTATTTATTTATTTTTGGAATTCCTTTTCTTTTCAGCCTTGCTCAGTCAAACTCTTATTTAAATAGTTTTGTAAATTATTGTATAACAAATTTTAGAATTTATAAAATATAAATTCTCTTTACAAGTTGATCTAGAGTTTAGAAAGCTCTGATCTTCTATTTTATTGTACGACGTGTCATAATAATAACTCAGGGAATTTGGATCGATTCGACATGCATGGTTGCTAATTTAGAATCAAACCCTCATGAAGATTATTACACATATCCCAGAATAGATATAAAAAATGGCAGAATCAGAATGAGAATTAGAAGAGATGGGATTTGATAAGAAAAATAGGAATCTCTTACAATCCCCAGATGGGCCTTGGGAGAGGATATGGCTTAGACCCTACTGCTAATTAGGAGCAAAAATAAGAAATACTCGGCTAAAAAGGAATACAATACTATTTGTTAAAATAACAAGTGAATTTGGAGAAAAATGGCATCCCAGCTTATGAAAGAGCACCACTCCTAGCTGGTAGATTCTTTCCAAAATCTGGCTGGAAGTCCATGCAATGGCACAGGGAATGGGCCATACTGAATCCCACTTTGAGATCCCACCACTTTCCATCTGCAAAGCAAAATAACAAAAAGCCACTGTCAATTCCTTACACACAGAGATTGAGCAATCTCTAAGGCCCTCTGCAATGCACCAAGAATCTGCTCTATCGCTTAGATTTCTTATAATTCCCCCCCACAATCTACCCTAAATCTATTTTGGATTAAACGCCTGAGATCACTGAACTGTTTAGCTGCTAAATCTACCGTGCAGTACGTTAACATAGACTGGAATACTAAGGTCAAAGCATGTTAGGAAAAAGTTTTACACGCAAATCTCGTTAGAGGGGACCAGCAGAAGGATATCTCGTATTCGTTAACCAAATATAGACAGACAATACATTCAATGTATAGTTGCTGTGATTTTCGGCAATACCTGAACTTGGTGAGCACATGGTGGATCATAACAAGAATCTCCAACTTGGCAAGTTCATTGCCTGGACAGGCATGTTGTCCACTACCAAATGGCATATATGTATTGGGTTTTGGTGCAACCTACACACACACACACACACAAAAAGTGAGATAAAATCTGAAAAAAAGAAATTCCTTGGTCACAAACCAAAAATTAATTACTATGTTTATTCACACCTCAAATCTTGTAGGATCAAATTTCTGAGGATCACTGAAATATTCTGGATTGTGATGAATGTTCCTGAACAAAGGCATCACCTTCCAACCTTTCGGAATCAAGTACCCTGTCACAAAGTTCGGTGTGAGTCACTTTCCCTAAACGTCAATTTCTATGATAAATGCTGAAAGAATTGTGGCCAGATCCAACATAAGCTCAATTGACCACTCCATCTAAGCAGGATCATCTATGGTTTTAATCTTACATTTGCTCTCCGAATATTGAAAATACAGTCGAATTTGACCACCCCATCTGAACAGGACGCCTAGTTTTTTTGCTAAATCGATATGGGTAGGTCTCCAGGGATAGCCTAACTGTTAAGACTTGGATTTCTACTAGGAGTCTTAGATTCAGATATCTGGAAATTCAAATAGATATGAGTTATTCTTCCTCTTATTACCCTTGTATTCGACATCAGCCACTGCTTCCCTAAATGTAAAAGATATAATGCTTGCCATTCTCAAGCTCTCCAGCACAACCTGCCAGTCCGTAGTTTCTTGCTGTTAGCCATTTGTATAACAAAATGATATCCCACTAGGCAAATAAGTAGAACTACAAATTTACAGTCCCAAAATTCATGCCTTGTGCTTGGAAGTGTTAAAATCACAGCTCTGAAACATGATTGCATACCTTGTGGGTTAATGGCATGCTCCTAGTTTGACTCCAACTCAATGGTTGATCTTCCTCATCGTTCAGTTTGCGAATTGCATTCTGTTCGGCCTATAGGAAACATCATCATCAATAATTATCAACAATTAATGCAATTACTGTATCTATGGATAGAATTCAAAGACAGACAAGAAACAAATGTGAGAAAGACTTGTTCTAGACCCTGCTGATGACTTGGCTTGTTCTTAATCATACCTTTACAGCCTCTAGAATTTTCTGGTTGTCATGGAGATACTTGACAATCCATGTCATGGCAGTAGCTGTGGTGTCTTGAGCAGCAAAGAGCACTCCAATAATGTTATCCGCGATTTGATCATCGGTTAAGACTTCTCCTTTCTCATCTTTTGAGTTCAATAGACAACCCAAGAGATCCTTTTCAAGCAACCTCTTCTCTTTTCTTTCACAAATAATATCACCAAGAATCTTGCTTAACCTCTTTCTTGCCTGTAGGACATCCATTTTTTAGAAATTATTTGAAGAGTCAATGCATGTCGAAGGACAATTCATGAGACATCATAGAGCAAAATCTGAAGGCAAATGTACTCTTGTTTGTTACGCTCACCAGCACTGCCTTCTTGAAAGGAGTTCCCGGGAGGCTTGTTGGAAAGGAATTATAGCCTTTATCCACAATTCTGTAGTTCCTTTTCAATTCTTCTCTATAATGGGCTTCCAAATTGCCAAAAATTGCTAGTATTCCTACCTCAAAAGAAAACTGCAAAGGTAAAGCACAAATCCATGAGAAATATAAGGATTCCGAGTAAGAGCATTTAAATAATGCAAACAGGACCTTAAAAAGGGCTCGTTCGCACAATCAAGGAATATAAAACTATGTAAAGATTCACTAAGAGTTAACACTTAAAGAAAGCCATATAGAATCTAGGCTGGGTGTAACAACATATCAAAAGTAGAAAAGTAGCATTAAAAAATTGATCTGTGCTAAATGTTGACCACATATTGAACCACACCAACTAACCTTTTTCATTTCTTGGAAGGTGTTAAGGACATGTCCACCATCCCATGAGTCTAAGGTAGAGGCTGCTGTAGCTGAAATATCAGCAACCAAATTTCGAATTGCATCCAGAGACAAGGATCCCTGAACCAACTTCCTTAGACGGACATGGTAATCTCCTTGATGAAAAAAAAGAGCTGATGGACCGATCAAATGTTCCTTGCTTTTGGGATATGTTGGCTTGAACAAATGAGCTTGAGTCACAAGCACAAACCGAGCTGCCTCAGGGCTAGCCAGCATAACACTAGGGCAACCAAGAATATGGGTCTTGAATATTTCTCCATACCTATATCACCATGTACACCACATTCAATTGCATGCAAACAAAATGTTCAAAAAGAAAACTAACACGCACTGGAGGGAAACAAATGATGAAATCAGAAGGATTCAAAGATGATCATGGGAAACAATTAAGAGTTGACCAAGAAAAGAACCTTTTTTGTTTAGAAGCAAAGAACACATTTGGGTCTTGAGAGTAGAGTTGAAGAGTCTCTCCTATGTAAGGCCATCCCAACGAACCTGGTGGGAGCTTAATTCCTGTGTAGGGTTCTTTGTTGTTTCTTTTCTTAATGATATAAGCCACTACACTTACAAGAAAGATGAGAACGTAAGCAAGAATCCCTCCCATCTCTATCTCTATCTCTGTCTCTCTGTCTCTTTCTCTCCCTCACCTGAGAGCAGGTTTTAACAGCAGTATCACACAAGGTATTAGAATTGGTTGTTCTAGTCATGGGGAGAGCGGGAGAGGAAGTCGATTTATAGATGTCCAAAAGTATAAAAGACAAAACATCTAATGCGACCTCTCTAGTTATATATCGTATTAATTTAATAGGAAACAAATCCAGACAACTTTTTATCACACGGGCGAATTTTACCGCGGAGGATATGGATATTCACACTTAAGCCTATCCAGATGCTCTACAACTTCTTGCTAAGGCCTACTCTTTATTGTAGGTCCAAGAATTCACCATTCATTGTCCATAACTCCTGCTCAGTGTGTTTATATAATCTTCATAGTGACCACACAGAATCACTAATCTTTTTTACTTTCTTATTCCTATCGATCCCCCAAGTCTAGAGTGAAGAATTGCTTAACCAATATCTAAGGGCTTTTTTGCCACCCATGTAGTCATGTGGGGACAGCCGGACAGGGGCCATTTACTGTTTACGTTCTTGCTATATCTAGTTGTCTACCATATTTATGGACTGCACTTAACAGATTGAATTGGCTTTTATGGTAAGAAAACGAAGCTTTTTGGTGTTGGTGGTGGCAAGGGATAGTACTTGGTAGAAATTCTAGATTCGTGGGAGAAAGCTCTGTGTCACAGAAGAATCAAAAGGCATTGATGATCATGTTCATATGCTTCTCATTTAATTCAATTTGCATATTGGTCTTTAAAATACGACTATACTATTGTATATCTGTCATGTGTCCTGTAATATACAACAAATATAGGAGACACAAAACTTATTTTGTTAAATAGATAAAGATAAAATATAAAATAAATCTATTTTTAAAATAATTTTAACGTGAATTTATGTCATTTTAAAATGTAAAAGAAACGGAAGAAAAGGATAAAACTTGTTTTTGTTAAATAGATAAAGACAAAAACATAAAATAAATTCATTTTTAATATAATTTTAAAGTGAATTTTTGTCATTTCAAAATAGAAATAGAAATAACAAATATAAAAGACACAACTTGTTTTGTTTAATAGATAAAGACAAAAACATAAAATAAACTCGTCTTTAATATAATTTTAGGGTGAATTTCTTATTTCAAAATGTAAAAGAAATAGAAAGAACAAATATAGAAGAAACAAAACTTGTTTTGTTAAATAGATAAAGACAAAAATATAAAATAAACCTGTTTTTAAGATAATTTTAGAGTGAATTTTATTCATTTTAAAATATAAAAGAAATAGAAAGAACAAATATAAAAGACACAAAATTTGTTTTGTTAAATAGATTAAGACAAAAACATAAAATAAACCTGTTTTTAAGATAATTTTAGAGTGAATTTTTGTCATTTTAAAATGTAAAAGAAATAGAAAAAACAAATATAGAATACACAAAACTTGTTTTTGTTAAATAGATAAAGACAAAAACATAAAATAAACTCATCTTTACTATAATTTTCGAATGAATTTCTGTCATTTAAAAAGTATGTATATGTTCTTTGTTCCAATTATCACATGATAATAATCAAACTCCACAAAATCCTGGTTAAAATTTATGTGCTCAAAATTTCCAACAAACACTGTTCAAGTTTTTTTCTCTTGGAGGGTAGCTCTGTTTTATGCTCTCTTGATTTTACTACAAAGTCGTCGATGGACATAAAAAACACTGATCACAGATTGCCAAAAGTTATTCCAAAGTCGTCATAACGTGGAATCCAAATCAAAAAGATCAATGAAGATATATACTCCTCCTATACGGCCTCAAGAACAGAAATTTCTAGGAATTCCATACAAAAATCGATCGATTTTCAACTCTTTTATTTGGTAGTTTGGGCAGGTAATCTGACGTGATGCCACCGTCCTATTTAATCAATCCAAGAAACAACTAGCGGCTTCTTCTTGACTTTCATGGCCTTCTTAATTACAACTTCTCCGGCATAAGAAGTTGGAAGAAATCAGTTCATTGTCGGTCCCGGCGGTGCTATTTTGTTTTTTGGAGAGCTTAATAATAATGTTAAACATGTCACAGAACAACATCAATTAATCGTGGTCGTGTTTGATTTATCCTCGACATGCATTTATGGTGTTACATTCAACTGCAAAAGATGGATCACACAAGCACACTAGAGAAGACATTCCCTTCGGGCCACCACGACTAGCTAGTTCTTCCATGTATATATGGCTCAGAACTGGCCGCACCAGTCCTCATTAATTTGCCGAACATTGAAGCACTGCCTCATTAGCGGCATGATTTATACGAGTCTTCATTTGACTGTTAGGGTTGATAGCAATGAGATTAAAGGATAAGTGCATTTCGTTTTGCTTCCGCTGCAGGGTAAAGAAAGAAACAAAAATGAAGTGACGGTGTATCACGTGAGTTCACATATCTCTGGATAAAATAGACAAATACAGGAAAAAAAGATAAGGATAAAAACGTGTAAGATATAGAAATATAAAATAAATTTATTTTTAAAATATTTTTGAATAAATATTTTTTTTTCAAAATAAAAATTACAAGAGGAAATATCCCCTTTCTCTCTATTATATTTAAACTGAAAAATAGAGTTTAGAGTATAAAGATATGAATATTCGGTTTGAATTTCACGATTCTATTAGGAGAGATCGACGGGGCAATGGCGGAGACGGGAGCTTGCTGGGGCCAGCTCTTGTGAGGAGATTTTTTTTCCGGCCCTCCTTAACAATATTTATAATTTTAGCCTAGAAAATAAAAAAAAAAAAATTGAAAATTTACGTGACACGCGCATGCTAAAGTGCAAGATTAGTGCTGGACCTCGGGCACCATGCAATGAAGGATTTAATTTGTAAACACTTTTAATAATTGTGATTAATTATCTGATTACCTTTTCATTGATTGAGAAATTCTAGTAAATACTACTCAATCACATGTCACTTCAATCCCAGTCTCGACTCTAGAGCAACGTGGTATAAGATGTAGACAACGAACCCAAATTCATACATGGAAGTGGATTGAGGATTTTGTTTTTTTTTTAAAAAATAAAACAATTGAAAGAATTTGGAAAAATAACATATTCTCACGTCTCCACTCCTAGTTGTAAAATAAAAAAAATTAAGAAGGTTGCGCATCTCAAAAATTATTTTTAAAAATATTTTATCTACAAGTTAACAACCCATTCTTATAATAAAAAAACATATAAGAATAAGAATGAGTTGTTAATTAATTAACTTGTAGATACAAATATATATAAAAAATAATTATTTTAAATGTCGTGCAACTTCTAATTTTGCAACCTTTTAAAATGTGCTATTTAAAAAAAAAAATTGAGATTCGAGAAGCATGCATTCACGTTATCACCATACATTTATGTAGAAATAATCTTGTCTTAAATTAATTAAGTAATTTGTCATTAGATTATATTAAGGGACGCGAGAATCTACTCGAATGGTTCAGTTTTTTTAAAAAAATTCAATAAAATTCTTTTTTTTTTAATTTTAAACCAAATTGAACCAAATCTTGGTTTGGTTTTATATTTTTAAAATTCATATAAGTGCAATTTAATTCATAAATATTTTAGTTGGGTTATTTTTTACAAATTTGATTTAATGAACTTTAGTTTATATATAATAAGTTTTATTGTTTTTTTTTTTTGGTTTCTGCAATCAAAACTAAGTGAACTGATTTTTTTAATTTTTTAACCAAAATTATCTAAAAAATTCAGAATACCATTTGGCTGGGTTAATTTTGGTTGGTTTTGTAAATATTCTGGATCTTAACTGTTTTTCCTCCCTATAGAAAAATCTTTTTTAATTTTATTTTAACTTTAAGAGTATTCTTAACTAATTTTATGGACTGAGATCCTTTCATTTTTATTTATACCATGTTTTTATTACATTCGTTAATTTAAATTAATTATTAGAATTTAATACTTAATAAAAATAAAGACAACTTAACTATCTTTCATCTTTTTCTCTCTCACCTAATATATATATATATAAACCATTACATTTAAATTTAAAATGAGAATTAAAATATGTCCATTTCATGCTTTTTTAAATTTCAAACTCCACTTTTATTTATTTAGTAGATGTTTGTTTTTCATAAAACACTTTTTTTTTTTAAAAAAAATAATAATAATCAATCCTTGCTGTTAACCTGCAAACTTAATTACATCATTAGTTAAAAATCTTCAATTATAAGATCTTAATTACAAAAATATAACATTTTACATAAAGTAAACAAACTCGCAACATATCATATAATTGTTATTGTTATTGTCATTATCATAATTATTGCAGCCTCTACGTACCATCACCATCCCCGTCCCAACAACTAACACCGCCAGTGCTTCGTGGAAACTCTAGTGAGGGGTGAATCTTGTTTCGAGGTTGAGATTACCAGAATGTGGGAAAAGAGTCGTGCAAGACTAGATAGATATTGATGACTTACTGAAAGCACTGAAGAAGCTGTATTTCGTGACTCACGCATGCACTAAAGTCAAAGATTAATTTTTGGATGCCCTGCATCATGCGAACAAGGATTAAATTTCTGTTTACCCCAATGTAGACAGCAATCCCAAATTATTAAGTATGTTTGCCATTACTTACAGTCTTCATTATTCTAGTTTAATTTTTATTTAATCTTTTGATGTATATTTTTTTTT